>Ga0160485_100019_pt1 | contig 256208 bp, 231 predicted proteins | sample DIDnMG_2_FD_108224 | JGI IMG/M metagenome (GOLD analysis project Ga0160485, IMG submission 108224) | Enriched soil microbial communities from UW Madison campus, WI, USA - DID2878_E24_Lignin MG | ecosystem: Environmental > Terrestrial > Soil > Unclassified | place: USA: Madison, Wisconsin...
GCCGGAGATGGGTTCGGTGCTGGACGCGGACTACCTGATCGGGCTGGGCACGCTGGAAGAGCGGATGCTGATCCTGGTGGACATCGACCGGCTCATGTCGAGCCAGGAAATGGGCCTCATCGAAGCGGCGGCCACCGCCTGATCTCTTGCCGCCCCGCCTTCTCCATCCAACGCCCGCACCATGAACTTCATCTCGAACCTGCGCATCGGCACGCGGCTTGCCGCGGCCTTTGCCGTCGTCCTCGGACTGGTGGTGCTTTCCACCGCCTTCGCGCTTTTCTCCGCGCGCAGCAACGCGGAAGCCACGCGGGTGATGATGGAAAGCCCGCTGGCGAAGGAGCGGCTGATTGCCGACTGGTATGTGCTGACCTACTCGGCCATCGCACGCACGTCGATGATCGCGCGCACCACCGACGAGAGCCTGCCGGTCGTCTTCGCCGACGTCATATCCGACAGCGTGAAAAAGGGGTCGCAGACCATCGCCAAGGTCGAGAAGCTGCTGGTGACCGACGAGGAGAAGGCCACCTTCAAGTCGATCATCGAGCTGCGCGCCAAGTACCAGGCGGCCAAGGAGGAAGTGGGCAAGGCCAAGGCGGGCGGCGACACGGTGGAAACCGCACGCGTCTTCAAGGAGAGCTTCCAGCCCGCGGCCAAGGCCTATGAAAACCGGGTGCTCGAACTGCTGTCGATCGAGCGCAAGGCGATCGACGAGATGAGCGCCAGGATCGACGCGGCGAATACGCGCAGCTTCAACCTGCGGCTGTTCCTGACGCTGGCGACCGTGGTGATCGGCGCGATCCTCGCGTTCCTTATCTCGCGCAGCATCGTGCGGCCGCTGGCGCGCGCCGTCGAGGTGGCTGAAACCGTGGCGGCCGGCGACCTGAGCGTCGACATCCGCGTGGAAAGCCGCGACGAGACGGGCCAGCTGATGCAGGCGCTCAAGAACATGAACGAGAGCCTGGCGAAGGTGGTGGGCGAAGTGCGTACCGGCACGGAGACGATCGCGACGGCTTCGGGGCAGATCGCCTCGGGCAACCAGGACCTGTCCTCGCGTACGGAGCATCAGGCGAGTTCGCTGCAGCAGACGGCTGCGTCCATGGAAGAGCTGACTTCGACGGTGAAGCAGAACGCCGACAACGCAAGGCAAGCCAACCAACTTGCTGTGTCTGCTTCGGAAGTTGCCGTGAAGGGCGGCAGCGTCGTCTCTCAAGTGGTCGACACCATGGGCGCGATCAATGCGTCGTCCAAGAAGATCGTCGACATCATCGGCGTGATCGACGGCATCGCGTTCCAGACCAACATCCTGGCGCTCAATGCGGCTGTCGAAGCCGCCCGCGCAGGGGAACAAGGCCGCGGCTTTGCGGTGGTGGCATCGGAAGTCCGCAGCCTCGCGCAGCGCTCGGCCGCGGCAGCCAAGGAAATCAAGACCCTCATCGGCGACTCGGTGGAGAAGGTCGAAGAGGGCAGCAAGCAGGTGGAAGAAGCGGGCCGCACCATGGACGAGATCGTGGGCAGCGTGAAGCGCGTGACGGACATCATGGGCGAGATCACCGCAGCGAGCCAGGAGCAGACCTCGGGCATCGAGCAGATCAACCAGGCCATCACGCAGATGGACCAGGTCACACAACAGAACGCTGCGCTGGTCGAAGAGGCTTCGGCGGCAGCTCAATCGCTGCAGGAGCAGGCAAGCAGCCTGTCGCAGGTGGTCGGCGTGTTCCGCCTGGAAGGCAGCCGCGCTGCCGTCCCGGCGCATCGGCTGGCACTCACTGCATAAGCAGCAGCACAAATCGGAGAAAAAGACATGCAGTGGTTCCAGAATCTTCGCGTCACCGTCCGGCTGATCCTCAGCTTTCTCGTGGTCGCCGCCATCGGCGCGGCGGTGAGCGCGCTCGGCATCTTCCACATGGGGCGCATCAGCGCCTCGACCGAAGAGCTCTACGCCAACGAGCTTCGCGCCCTGCAGGCCGTGCAGGAAGCCAACATCCACCTGCTGTACGCCAGCCGCGCCCAGATGACGCTGCTGTCGGCCGGCACGCGCGGCGAGCGCAACGCGGGTGCGAACGAGCTCAAGGCTTCCATGGAAAGCCTCTCGTCGCGCGCCGCCGAGGTCAAGTCGTTCTTCGGCGAGACCGAGGAAGGCACGAAGCTCTTCAGCCAGTTCGAAGGCCTGGTCGGTCCGCTGGGCAAGCACATGAACGACTTCGTGGCGCTGGTGAACAAGCAGCCGCTGGACAGCTCGCAGTTCGACAACCAGGTGACCGAGGACAGCGCGCGCCTGCTGAAGGAATCGCGCGGCCTGGAAGAAGTGCTCAAGGGCATGGTCGCGCACAGCAAGGACCTGGCGCGCGCGCGTGCGGAGCATGCCGACGACACCTACAAGACCTCGCGGCTGATGATGCTGGTGCTGGCACTGGCCGGCATCGTGGTCAGCGTGGGGCTGGGCGTGGTGGTGGCGCGCCTGATCGGCCGGCAACTCGGCGGCGAGCCGCAGTACGCCGCCGACGTGGTCGGCCGCATCGCCGACGGCGACCTGTCGCTGGCAGTGGAGGCTGACGCCGCGCGTGACGGCAGCCTGCTGCATTCCATCAAGCAGATGCAGGTGCAGCTGACCTCGATCGTCGGGAAGATCAAGGATTCGAGCGAAACCATTGCCAGGGCTTCGGGGCAGATCGCCTCGGGGAATCAGGATCTCTCGTCGCGCACCGAGGAACAGGCCAGCTCGCTGGAACAGACGGCTGCCTCTATGGAGGAGCTGACTTCGACGGTGAAGCAGAACGCGGACAACGCACGTCAGGCCAACCAGCTGGCTGTGTCGGCCTCGGAAGTCGCGGTGAAGGGCGGCAGCGTCGTGTCGCAGGTGGTCGACACCATGGGCTCGATCAATGCGTCGTCCAAGAAGATCGTCGACATCATCGGCGTGATCGACGGCATCGCGTTTCAGACCAACATCCTGGCGCTGAATGCGGCGGTGGAAGCCGCCCGCGCAGGAGAACAAGGCCGCGGTTTTGCGGTCGTTGCTTCCGAAGTTCGCAGCCTGGCCCAGCGTTCGGCAGCGGCAGCCAAGGAGATCAAGACGCTGATCGGCGATTCCGTCGAGAAGGTCGAGGAAGGCAGCAAGCAGGTCGCCGAGGCGGGCCGCACGATGGAAGAGATCGTCGGCAGCGTGCGTCGCGTGACCGACATCATGGGCGAGATCACGGCGGCGAGCCAGGAGCAAACCTCAGGCATCGAGCAGATCAACCAAGCCATCACGCAGATGGACCAGGTGACGCAGCAGAACGCCGCGCTGGTCGAAGAGGCTTCGGCCGCCGCCCAGTCGCTGCAGCAAGAGGCGGGCAGCCTGGTGCAGGCCGTCAGCATCTTCAAGCTGGAAGCCGGCCACCAGGCCGAGTCCGGCGCGCGCGCCCAGGCATTGCCGGCCGCGCAGGACGACAAATCATCGTTGCCCGCCGTGCCGCAGCTCGCTGTGGCGGGCGCCGGCGACTGGCGCGAGTTCTGAGAGGAACGCGCCCGACGCGACAACCCACGAATCGGCTCCAGAGCCACAAGGAAAAATCATTAAAACTTTCTACAACTTCAAGATAGCCACCAAGCTGCTTGTGTCTTTCATCGCCGTCCTCATGTTGACGGTCTGTGTCGGTGTCATCGCGGTGATGCAACTGGGCAAGGTCCATGACATGTCGACCGAAATGTCGACCACCTGGATGCCTGCCACGCGCTCGCTGCTCGAAATGAAGAACCTGGTGTCGCGCTACCGCACCCAGGAGATGCAGCACATCCTTTCGGGTTCCTACGACGAGATGGCTGTGTACGAAAAAGCGATGGACGAGACGTGGGCCAACCTGCAGAAGAACCGCACCACGTACGAGAGCCTCATCACCGAGCCGGAAGAACGCGAGATCTACCCGGAACTCCAGAAGCTGCTGAACCAGTACGCGGTCGAGCACAACAAGATCGTCGCGATCTCCCACACGCAGGAGAACGAGCAGGCGAACGCGCTGATCCGCGGCAAGTCGCTGCAGTTGACCCGCGAGATCAACATGATGCTCGACAAGCTGACCGAGATCAACGTGGCCGGTGCGACCCGCGCCGGCCAGACTGCCGACGGCGTCTATTCGCAGGCGCGCCTCTGGGTGCTCGGCCTGCTGCTGGGCAGCGTGGCGCTGGGCCTGGTGCTCGCGCTGTGGATCGCACGCATCGTCTCGCGGCCCCTGTCGGAAGCGGTGAAGGTGGCGCAGTCGGTGGCTGCCGGTGACCTGACCAGCCGCATCGAGGCACGCACGACCGACGAGACCGGCCAGTTGCTCGAAGCGCTGAAGGGCATGAACGACAGCCTCTCGAAGATCGTCGGCGAAGTGCGCATGGGAACGGACACGATCGCCACGGCGTCCAGCCAGATCGCCTCGGGCAACCAGGACCTGTCTTCGCGTACCGAGGAACAGGCGAGCTCGCTGGAGCAGACGGCTGCTTCGATGGAGGAGCTGACTTCGACCGTGAAGCAGAACGCCGACAACGCGCGGCAAGCCAACCAGCTGGCCGTATCGGCTTCGGAAGTCGCGGTGAAGGGCGGCAGCGTCGTGTCGCAAGTGGTCGACACCATGGGCTCGATCAATGCATCGTCCAAGAAGATCGTCGACATCATCGGCGTGATCGACGGCATCGCGTTCCAGACCAACATCCTGGCGCTCAATGCGGCTGTCGAAGCCGCCCGCGCAGGTGAACAAGGTCGAGGCTTCGCGGTCGTCGCTTCCGAAGTGCGCAGCCTCGCGCAGCGCTCTGCAGCGGCAGCCAAGGAAATCAAGACCCTCATCGGCGACTCGGTGGAGAAGGTCGAAGAGGGCAGCAAGCAGGTGGAAGAAGCCGGCCGCACCATGGACGAGATCGTCGGCAGCGTGAAGCGCGTGACGGACATCATGGGCGAGATCACCGCGGCGAGCCAAGAGCAGACCTCCGGCATCGAGCAGATCAACCAGGCCATCACGCAGATGGACCAGGTGACGCAACAGAACGCGGCGCTGGTCGAAGAGGCTTCGGCAGCCGCCCAATCGCTGCAGGAGCAGGCCGGCAGCCTCGTGCAGTCCGTCAGCATCTTCAAGCTCGATGCCAATGCCCTGGCCACGCGCACCAGCTTCACGCGCCTGACGCCGATCCCCAGGCCCCCCGCCGCGGCCAAGCCGGCACCGAAGGGTCCGGCCAAGGCGCTCCCCTCGCGCCGCGAGCCGGGTGGTCGCCCCGCACCGCAGCTGGCCATGGCCGGCGACGCCAAGGGCGACTGGACGGAATTTTGATCTTCGGGTGTTCAACCTTGCCGCATCCGTGCCGATAACGAACCCATGGCGCCGCATCCCGCGGCGGGTTTGCTCCAGTTCCGAGAAAGAAGAAGCCAAATGAATTTGAAGAATCTGAAAATCGGCACCCGCCTGGGCTTCGGCTTCGCGGTGGTTCTGCTGCTGATGGCGGCCATCGCGGCCACGGGCATGCTGCGCCTGGGCAAGGTGGGCAAGGCCACGGAAGATCTGATGCAGAACGCGCTGGTCAAGGAGCGCCTTGCCAGCCAGTGGTCCAACCTGCTCGGACCAGCCATCGTGAACTCGTTCGCGATGGTCAAGGCAACGGACCCCAAGGTGGCGGCCTACTTCGAGAAGGGCCGGGCCGACAAGTCGGCGCTGATCAACCCTGTGCAGAAGAAGCTCGAGGAGCTGCTGACTTCCCCGGACGAGAAGAAGCTGTATGCCAACGTGGCCGACGCTCGCGCCATCGTGCTGCAGACCATCGGGCTGGTCAACAAGCTCAAGCTGGAAGGCAAGAACGAGGAGGCCATGGACCTGGCCGACAACAAGTTCGCGCCTGCGCTCGTCGTCTATGAGGAAGCAGTCGCCAAGCTCGCGGCGTACCAGCGCGACCGCATCGACGAACTGGCCAAGGACATCGAGGCCGACCATTCGACCGGCGAGACCGCGCTGCTGGCGCTGTCGGTCATCGGCTTGCTGCTCGGCGCCCTGTTGGCCTGGCGGCTGACGCTGGGCATCGTGCGACCCCTGGGGCAGGCCCTGCAGGTGGCCGAGACCGTCGCGGCCGGCGACCTGAGCACGAACATCAAGGTGGAAAGCCGCGACGAGGCGGGCCAGCTGATGCAGGCGCTCAAGAACATGAACGAGAGCCTGGCGAAGGTGGTGGGCGAAGTGCGTACCGGCACGGAGACGATCGCGACGGCTTCGGGGCAGATTGCTTCGGGCAACCAGGACCTGTCGTCGCGCACGGAACAGCAGGCCAGCTCGCTGGAGCAGACGGCTGCTTCGATGGAGGAGCTGACTTCGACCGTCAAGCAGAACGCCGACAACGCGCGTCAGGCGAACCAGCTGGCCGTATCGGCTTCCGAAGTAGCGGTGAAGGGTGGCAGTGTCGTGTCGCAGGTAGTCGACACCATGGGCTCGATCAACGCGTCTTCCAAGAAGATCGTCGACATCATCGGCGTGATCGACGGCATCGCATTCCAGACCAACATCCTGGCGCTGAATGCGGCGGTGGAAGCAGCACGGGCAGGCGAGCAGGGCCGCGGCTTCGCGGTCGTCGCCTCCGAAGTGCGCAGCCTCGCGCAGCGCTCTGCAGCGGCAGCCAAGGAAATCAAGACCCTGATCGGCGACTCGGTGGAGAAGGTCGAAGAGGGCAGCAAGCAGGTGGAAGAAGCCGGCCGCACCATGGACGAGATCGTCGGCAGCGTGAAGCGTGTGACGGACATCATGGGCGAGATCACCGCCGCGAGCCAGGAGCAGACCTCGGGCATCGAGCAGATCAACCAGGCCATCACGCAGATGGACCAGGTCACACAACAGAACGCGGCGCTGGTCGAAGAGGCCTCGGCCGCCGCCCAGTCGCTGCAGGAGCAGGCCGGCAGCCTCGTGCAGACGGTCAGCATCTTCAAGCTCGACGGCAATGCAGTTGCCAACGCGCGCCCCGGTTTCACCCGCATCACCCCCATCGCCAAGCCGGCCAAACCGGCGCCTGCCGCGGCCAAGCGTCCGGCCAAGGCGCTGCCGACGCGCCGCGAGCCGGGCGGCGGCCCGGCGCCGCAACTGGCCATGGCCGGCGACGCCAAGGGCGACTGGACCGAGTTCTGACTCCGGCCCTCAAGTTTTGTCCGGCGCTGCCGATAGATACAAAGAAGGCGCCTTCGCGGCGCCAAACACACTCTCCAATTGACAGGTAAAGCCTTATGTCCGGAAGCATGTTCTACACAGGTCTGAGCGGCCTCGGCGTCGCCCGCACCGCGCTGATGACCACGGCCCACAACACCGCCAACGTCTACACGGCCGGCTACAGCCGCCAGGTGGCGGAGATTGCCACGGGCAGCGCCATTTCCAGCGGCTCGGGCTACATCGGCACGGGCGCCAACGTCACGACCGTCTCGCGCAGCTACGACCGCTACCTGACCGCGCAGCTTGCCAGCGCGCAGTCGAACTCGGTCGCGCTGGCCACCAACGGCACGCAGATCAACCGCATCGACACCCTGCTGGCCGACAAGACCTCGGGCATCTCGGCGCTGATGCAGAACTTCTTCACCAGCATCCAGGGCGTGGCCAACACCCCGGCCGACCCCGCCGCGCGCCAGCAGATGATCAGTTCCGCGCAGGCGCTGGCCAGCAAGTTCCGCTCGACCGACCAGTACCTGTCGGACCTGAACTCGTCGGTGAACGAGCAGATCGACGGCAGCGTCGACCAGATCAACACCTACGCCAGCAAGATCGCCGGCCTGAACCAGCAGATCAGCCAGGCCACGGCCATGGCCAGCGGCCAGCCGCCGAACGACCTGCTCGACCAGCGCGACCTGCTGGTGAGCCAGCTGAGCCAGGTGGTCGACGTCAAGGTGCTGCAGCAGGACAACGGCAAGTACAACGTGTTCATCGCCACCGGCCAGTCGCTGGTGGTGGGGGACTACGCCTCCCAGATGGTCTCGGTCAACTCGGCCGCCGACCCCACCCGCAAGGCGGTGGCGCTCAAGGGCTTCGGCGGCAACACCGCCGAGCTCGACGACGGCACCTTCAAGGGCGGCGTGCTTGGCGGCCTCATGACCTTCCGCAGCGAAACCCTCATTCCCACGCAAAATTCCATCGGCCGGCTCGCCATGTCGGTGGCCGATGCGGTCAATGCACAGCACAAGCTGGGCGTCGACCTGAACGGCGCGCTGGGCCAGAATTTCTTCAACCAGGCGGTGCCGGGCGTGATGTCCAACGCAAAGAACACAGGCAACCTCGAAATCGGCGCGTCGCTGACCGATGCCTCGAAGCTCACGACCAGCGACTACGACGTCAGCGTCACCAACGTGTCGGGCACGCTCACCTACACGGTCACGCGGCTGTCGGACAAGACGTCGATGGGCAGCTTCACCGCCTTCCCGATCAACTTCGACGGCGTGAGCCTCACCGCCGCCAGCGGCACCGCGCAGGCCGGCGACTCGTTCCTGGTGCAGCCGACCCGCACCGGCGCGCGCGACCTCGACGTGGCGGTGCGCGACCCCGCCAAGGTGGCGGCCGCGTCGCCGCTCGTCACCGGCAACACCGCGGGCAACAAGGGCAGCGCCGCGCTGGGCACCGCGACCGTCGACGCCTCCTACCCCGGCACGCCGCTGGCAGGCACGGTCACGCTGAGCTTCGACGCCGCCACGGGCAACCTGACGGGCTTTCCCGCGACCTCGGCCGTTTCGGTGACGCTGCCCAACGGCACCACCACCAACTACCCGGCCGGCACGCCCGTGCCCTACAGCGCCGGCGCGAAGATGAGCTTCGACGGCGTCACCGTCAGCATGACCGGCGCGCCGGCGCAGGGCGACACCTTCACCATCAAGAACAACACCTCGGGCGTGTCCGACGGCAGCAATGCGCTGCTGCTGGGCGCACTGCAGCGCAAGGCCGTGATGGCCAACGGCACGTCGACCTTCAACGGCGCGTATTCGCAGCTGGTCAGCGAAGTCGGCAACCGGGCCATGGCCGTGAAGGTGGCGGCGGCCACGCAAGACAGCGTGACCGGCCAGATCAAGGCCAGCCAGCAAGCCGTCTCGGGCGTCAACCAGGACGAGGAAACCGCCAACCTGCTGATGTTCCAGCAGATGTACCAGGCCAACGCGAAGGTGATCCAGACCGCCTCGACCATGTTCGACGCGATCCTCGGCATCCGCAGCTGAGCCGTTTCACCGAAGCACAGAATCCAGGAGCCGCGATGCGCATCAGCACCTCTTCCTTCTACGAGCAGAACGTCAGCGCCATGGGCCTGCAGCAGCAGAAGCTGTTCAAGGTCCAGCAGCAGCTGGCGACCAATTCCAAGTTCCTGTCCGCCGGCGACGACCCGGTCGGCGCGGCGCGCTCCCTGGGCGTCAGCCAGACGCTGTCGGAAAACGCGCAGTACGCCACCAGCCGCCAGCGCGCGAGCCTGGCGCTGTCGACCGAAGAGAACGCGCTGAACTCGGTGACTTCGATCCTGCAGAACATCAAGACGCTGACGGTGAACGCCGGCAACGGCACGCTCACCGATGCCGACCGCGCCTCGCTCGCCACCACCATCCAGAGCGCCTACGACCAGCTGGTGGGCGTGGCCAACACCGACGACGGCAACGGCCAGTACCTGTTTGCCGGCTTCAAGAGCGGCAGCCCGCCGTTCGTGGCGGCCGCCGGCGGCGGCGTGCAGTACGTGGGCGACCAGGGCCAGCGGTTGATGCAGGTCGACGTGTCGCGCCAGATGTCCACGGGCGACGACGGCCGCAGCATCTTCCAGTCGGTGCAGGGCGGCGCGGGCTACGTGGCTTCGAGCGCGGCCAGCAACACCGGCAGCGCCGTGTTCGGCTCCATCAGCATCGCCGACGCCACGGCAACGAACTACGGCAAGGACTTCACCATCACCTTCAACGGTGGCAACTACACCGTGATGACCAAGGACGTGCCGCCCGTGGTGGCCGGCGCCGGTGCGTACACGGCGGGCTCGCCCGTCAACTTCGGCGGCGTGCAGGTCAAGTTCACCGGCAAGCCGGCGGATGGCGACAGCTTCGACGTGTCGACCGCGCAGAACGCCGGCACCGACGTGTTCGCGGCCATCGGCCAGCTGGTGACCGCGCTGCGCACGCCGCTGGCCGGCGGCGGCGAGGCCGCCCAGGCGCAACTGCAGAACGCGCTGGCCACGGCCAACCGCAAGGTGACGAATGCGCACGACAACGTGCTGACGGTGCTGTCCTCGGTCGGCTCGCGGCAGACGGAACTCGATGCGCTGGACAGCGGCGGTGCCTCGCGCAAGCTGCAGGAAGAGTCTTACCTGTCTTCCATCGAAGACCTGGACCCGTACAGCGCGATCGCCGAGTTCTACCAGCGCCAGTCTTCGCTGCAGGCAACGCAGATGACCTTCGCCAAGCTGAGCAGCATTTCGCTATTCAACTACCTGTGACCGGCGGGGGGACAATCGGGGGAGTTCCATTCGACACCCCACGACCATGCCCCGCCTAGACGACCCCCTCCACGACGCAGAAATCGGCTCCCGCGACAGCACGCTGGACACCACCCGCATCGACGACGTGCGCATCGGCGCCGTCCGTCCGCTCATGACCCCCGCGCTCCTGCAGGAGCGCGTGCCGGTGCGCGACAACACCCTGGCGCTGGTCGAAGGCAGCCGCGCGGCCATTGCCGACGTGCTGCACGGCCGCGACGACCGCCTGGTGGTGGTGGTCGGCCCCTGCTCCATCCACGACCACGACCAGGCCATCGAATACGCACAGCGCCTGAAGAAGCTCGCCGATTCGCTGCAGGACGACCTGCTGATCGTGATGCGCGCCTACTTCGAGAAGCCGCGCACCACCGTCGGCTGGAAGGGCTACATCAACGATCCGCACCTGGACGGCAGCTTCGCCATCAACGAGGGCCTGGAGCGCGCGCGGCGCCTGCTGCTCGAGCTGACCACGCTGGGCCTGCCGACCGGCACCGAATTCCTCGACCTGCTGAGCCCGCAGTTCATTGCCGACCTGATTGCCTGGGGTGCCATCGGCGCGCGCACCACCGAGAGCCAGAGCCACCGGCAGCTTGCCTCCGGCCTGAGCTGCCCGGTCGGCTTCAAGAACGGCACCGACGGCAGCGTGAAGGTCGCGGCCGACGCCATCCTCGCGGCCCGCGCGCCGCATGCCTTCATGGGCATGACCAAGATGGGCATGGCCGCCATCTTCGAGACGCGCGGCAACGACGACTGCCACGTCATCCTGCGCGGCGGCAAGGCGCCCAACTACTCGGCGGCGGACGTCGCGGCCAGCTGCGAGGCGCTGCTGGCGAACGGCCTGCGGCCCCAGGTCATGGTCGACGTTTCGCACGGCAACAGCAGCAAGCAGCACCAGCGGCAGATCGTCGTCGCCGAAGACGTGGCCGCGCAGATCGCGGCCGGCGAGCGGCGCATCACCGGCATCATGATCGAGAGCCATCTCGAGGAAGGCCGGCAGGACCTGTCGCCGGGCGTGCCGCTGAAGCACGGCGTCTCCATCACCGATGCCTGCATCGGCTTCGCGCAGACGGTGCCGGTGCTCGAGGGGCTGGCGACGGCGGTCAAGGCGCGGCGCCGGTCGGCCAAGGGCTAGGCTAGAGCTAAGGCCGCAGCCCCTGCGTGAACCGCAGCATGTTCGCGATCCCCTGCGCGAACCGCGGTTCCAGGAACGCCGCCAGGTTCGGCATCAGCAGCTGTAGCATGAAGATGCCCGCCAGCAGCGTGAGCGGGAAGCCCACCGCGAAGATGCTGAACTGCGGCGACGCACGGTTCAGGATGCCCATGGCCAGGTTCAGCGTGAGCAGCGCGGTGATGAGCGGCAGCGACAGCAGCAGCCCGCTGGCGAAGATCTCTCCCGCTGCCAGCACCAGGAACATCCATCCTCCCGCCACCAGCGGCCCGTCCGAGATGGGCAGCGTGGCGAAGCTCTCGGCCAGCGCGTTCACGATCAGCAGGTGCCCGTCGAGCGCAAGGAAGATCAGCGTCGCCAGCATGTTCAGCAGCCTCGAGACCACCATGGTGCTGCCGCGGCTCATGGGGTCGTAGAAGGACGCGAACGACAGGCCCATCTGCAGGCCGATGTATTCGCCCGCCGCCAGCACGGCGGTGAAGACCATCCGCATCGCGAAGCCCATGGCCACGCCGATGAGCACCTGCTGCACGATGATCCACAGCCCGCCGGCGGACACCACGGGCACTGCCGGAAACGGCCCGATGAGCGGCGAGATCACCAGCGTGAGCATGGCGGCGATGCCCACCTTGACCTGCCTCGGCACCCAGGACTCCGCGAAGATGGGCGCGGTGCTCACCAGCGCGAGCATGCGCACGAAGGGCCACAGGAAGGCCACCACCCAGCCCTCGAGCTGGCCCGAAGTGACGGAGAAGATCGAAGGCGTCACGCCAGCATCTGCGGGATGCCGGCGAACAGCGCGCGCATGTAGTCGAGCATGCGGTCGAGCATCCACGGCCCGGCGATGACCAGCGTCGCGAACACGGCGAGCAGCTTGGGAATGAAGGAGAGGGTGGCCTCGTTGATCTGCGTGGCCGCCTGGAAGATGCTGACGATCAGGCCTATGACGAGCGCCACCAGCAGCAGCGGGGCGCCCAGCAGCAGCGAGATTTCCATGGCCCGATGGCCCATGGTCATGACTGATTCGGGTGTCATGTGGCGGTCCTGCCTAGAGATAGAAGCTTTGCGCGAGCGCGCCGATCATCAGCTGCCAGCCGTCGGCCAGCACGAAGAGCATCAGCTTGAAGGGCAGCGCGATGGACGCGGGCGGCACCATCATCATGCCCATCGACATGAGCACGCTGGCCACCACCAGGTCGATGATGAGGAACGGGATGAAGATGGTGAAGCCGATCTGGAACGCCGTCTTCAGCTCGCTGATCACGAAGGAGGGCAGCAGTATGCGCAGCGGCACGTCTTCGGGGCCCTGCATCTCGGGCGCCTTGGCGAGCCGGGCGAACAGGGCCAGGTCGGTCTCGCGGGTCTGCTTGAGCATGAAGGTCTTGAAGGGGGCGATGCCGCGCTCCAGCGCCTTTTCCGCGCTGATCTTGTTCTCCGAGAAAGGCTGGTAGGCCTCGGTGTAGGCCTTGTCGAACACCGGCGACATCACGAAGAATGTGAGGAACAGCGAAAGCCCCACCAGGATCTGGTTGGGTGGCGAGGTCTGCGTGCCGATGGCCGTGCGCAGCAGGCCGAGCACGATCAGGATGCGCGTGAAGCTGGTCATCGACAGCAGCAGCGCGGGCAGGAAGGTGAGCGAGGTCAGCAGCACCAGCGTCTGCACGCTCAGCGACCAGGTCTGGCTGCCGGCGGGGCCGGGGGTGCTGGTGAGGCCGGGCAGGCCCTGGGTCCAGGCGGCCAGGGGCAGCGTGGCGGCGAGCAGCAACAACGCGGCGCGCAGGCCGCGGCGCAAGGCGGGATGCGTCATGGAGCGGAGTGCGCCTTGCCCGAGAGGGATTCGCGCAGCTTGCGGGCAAAGAGTTCGACCGGACTGTTCGTGCCGGCGGCCTGCGCCGCGGCATGGTGGTCCGGGGCCGATGCCTGGGCAGGCAGCGTGTGCAGCGTGTTCACATGGGTCGCGGTAACGCCGAGCACCACCCAGGTGCCGGCAACCTCGATCACCACCACGCGTTCGCGCTGGCCGACCATGGCGCTGGACACCACCTTCACATGCTGGCCGCCGCCCAGGCGCTGCAGCCCGAAGCGGCGCGCGAGCCAGGCGCACAGGAAGATCAGCCCGACCACCACCGCCATGCCGAAGCCGGCCTGCAGCAGGCTGCCGGCACCGACGGCCGACGGCGCGGCCGCGGCGGCTTCGTGCGTGGGCGAGGGCACGGTGGGCAGCGCGGCGTGCGCGCCCCGTGCGCAGAGCAGCAACAGCAGGGCCGGCGCCGCCGCGCCCCATGCAGGCAGGTGCCGGCGCAGGTTCATGAGCGGGCGAGCTTCTGCATGCGCTCGGACGGGGTGACGATGTCGGTCAGGCGGATGCCGTATTTCTCGTTCACCACCACCACTTCGCCTTGCGCGATCAGGTAGCCGTTGATCAGCACGTCCAGCGGCTGGCCGGCCAGGCCGTCTAGCTCGACCACCGAGCCCTGCGACAGCTGCAGCAGGTTCTTGATGGTGATGCGGGTGCGGCCGATCTCGGCGGTCAGCTGCACCGGCACGTCTAGCACGCGCGCGATGTCCACCGGGCCTGCGCCCGGGTTGGCGGCGGCGGGCGTGTCCTGGATCTGCTGGAAGACCTGCGCGGTGGCGGGTGCCACGGCGGCGGCTGCTGCGGCTGCCTGGGCTTCCTGCACCGGCGCGGGCGCGGTGGCGGCCGTCTGCTCGGCCAGGGCGGCAGCCCAGTCGTCCGCGTCGCTGCTGGCGGAAGAGTTGTTGTCAGTCATGGTCGTTCTTCAAATCGCTGTCTTGGTGGGAGATCATTTGTTGCACGCGCAGTGCGTAGCGCTCGTTGGAGGTGCCGTAGCCGCACTCCATCACCGGCACGCCGCCGACCTTGGCGACGACGGTCTCGGGCAGCTCGATGGGAATCACGTCGCCGACCTGCAGCTTCATCACCTCGCCCAGCGTCGAGGGCATGGTCACGAAGTCGGCCACCAGCTCGACGTCCGCGGCCTGCATCTGGCGCGACATCTGCTTGACCCAGCGCTTGTCGATCTCGACCTCGTCCTGGATCGGGTTGGACAGCAGGTCGCGGATCGGCTCGATCATCGAGTAGGGCAGGCACACGTGCAGGAAGCCGCCGATGGGGCCGAACTCGATCTGCAGCGTGGTGTTGATCACCACTTCGTTGGGCGCCACGATGTTGGCGAGCTTGCCGTGCATCTCGGCGCGCACGTAGTCGAAGTCGAGCGGGAACACGGGCTGCCACGCCTCGCCGTAGCACTGCAGCGAGATGTCGAGCAGCCGCTTGATGATGCGCTGCTCGGTGCGCGTGAAGTCGCGGCCTTCCACGCGCACGTGGTAGCGGCCGTCGCTGCCGAAGAGGTTGTCCACCACGAGGAACACCAGCTTCGGGTCGAACACGAAGAGGGCCGTGCCGCGCAGCGGCTTCATGTGGATCATGTTGATGTTCGCGGGCACCGGCAGGTGCCGCACGAACTCGCCGAACTGCTGGATCTGGACCTGCCCCACCGAGATGTCGGGGCTGCGGCGCATGAAGTTCAGCAGCGCGCCGCGCAGGCCGCGCGCGAAGCGGTCGTTGATGACCTCCAGCGTGTGCATGCGGTTGCGCACCACGCGGTCGGGCGCGCCGAGGTCGTAGGCCGGCAGGCCGTCCTTGGGCGGGGGCGGCGGAGCCGACGACTGGTCGATGTCTCCGCCGGTGACGCCTTGCAGGAGAGCATCGACCTCGTCCTGGGAAAGCACCTGTTCATACGCCATGGGTCGCTTGTCTGGAGGAAAGGGTGGTCACTGCACGACGAACGTGTTGAACGAGACGCTGGCAATGCCCAGTTCGGGCGCGCCGGCGCTCAGCGGTGCGCTCAGCGCCTTGCGGATCTCCTCGGCCAGCCTGGCCTTGTCTTCCGGCGACACGACCGAGTCGGGCGAACGGTTGGACAGCAGCATCAGCAGCCGGCTGCGCACCTCGGGCATGAACTCGACGAGCTGGGCCTTGGTCTGCTCGTCGCGCACGCGCAGCGCCATGCCGACCTGCAGGAAGCGGCCGCGGCCCTCGGACTGCAGGTTGACCGTCACCGGATCGAGCATCAGATAGATCGGCTTCTCGGGCACCGGCGCCTTGGCGGTTTCGGCGGTGGCGGGCGTGCCCATGAAGCGGGGAACGAGCACGTAGGCGGCCGCGCCCACGGCGACGAGGCCGACGGCGAGCAGCAGCCCGATCATCAGCTTCGAGGAGCGGCGTGAGCCCGGTTCGGCGGGAATGGCGTTGGCGGCGGAAGAGGAGGTAGCCATGGTGAAGCGTTTAACTTGTCCGATCTATTCTTTGCGAAGTCCCTCCTGGATGAACGGCCGAACAAGCGCGAAAAGACGCTTCACATCCGTTCATTGCGCGGCACCCGTGAGGGCGCCGCCGCGGGCGGGGGCAGGTATGGGTTGTCGCCTCAGGCGAAGGTGTCGACCCCCGAGCGCGCGTTGTTGCCCGCAAGGCTGGCGCGTGCGGGCGCCACGGGTTCGGCCGCCGCGCTGTTGCCGGCACGGCCGGCGCCGGGGTAGGCCGGCGCGCCTTGCTGGCGGGCCGCCTGCTGCTGCTGTTGCTGGTTCTGCTGCGCGAAGGCCGCGTCCTGCCCGAAGGGCTGGCGGGTTTCCGCGCCGACGGAGGTCTGGCCCAGCGTGATGCCCTGCTCCGAGAGCGAATTGCGCAACTGCGGCAGCGCGGCCTCCACGGCCTTGCGCACGCTTTCATGCGCCGACACGAACATGGCCTGCGCCTGGTTGTCGCCGATCGACAGCGTGACCTTCAGCGGACCGAGCCCGGCGGGGTTGAGGTTGAGCTCGGCCGTGTGATGGCCGGTGGTGCTCATGCGCGCCAACTGCTGGCCGAGCGCCGGTGCCCACTTCTCGCTGCCGACTTCGGGGGCGACGGTGTACGCGCCCGGGCGCGTGGCCTGGCTGGCATCGGCGCTGCGTTCGGCCGGGGCCGCCACCGTGGCGGCCTGCTGAACGGCGATGGGCGTCGCGGCGGGTTGTGCGTCGTCGCCGCCGGTGGATGCTGCGGCGGCAGCAGCGGCCACGGGCAGCGCGGCGGCCTTGGTGTCTTCGGCGGAGGCCTTCGGCTGTGCCGCGCCGGCCAGCTGCTCGGCCGTGGCGGCGCTCGCCGTGGCGCGTGCGGAGGCGCGGCCCGAAGCCGCCGTGCCGGCCGGCGCGCCTGCGGCCGCGGCGGGCTTGGTGGCACCCACGGCGATGGTCTGCGCCGCGACGGCCGCGCTGGCGATGTCGTGCAGCGGCGTGGCCGGGGTGTCGTCGGCAGCCGGCTGGCTGGCGGCCGCGCCCGGCCTGGCGGCGGCGTCCCTGGCCGCGGCCTGGAGGTCGGCGGCCTTCGCGGCATCGGGCGCGGCCTTGGCGTCCGCGCTTGGTGCGGCGCCCTCGGGCAGCGGTTTGGCCAGCGGGTCCTGCACGGCGGCTTCCAGCGGCGTGTCGGCGGCGGCCGCGACCGTGGCCGTGCCGGCGGCATCGGCGCCGCGCGCGGCCTGCGCGCTGGCGCGTCCCGCCAGCGTCAGCGCGTGCAGCGGCGTGTGCGCCGGCGCCAGGAAGGCGAGGTTCGGGTCGGCCGGCAGCGGGGCATCTTTGGTGTCGTCGTCGATGCCGGGCCTGCGCACGGTCTTGCGGTCGGCGGAGGCGACGTCGCTGGCCGGCGCGGCGCCGTCCTGCGGCGTGGCCGCGGCATTGCGGCTGCCGGCCCGCGAGCGCTCGAGCGCGGCGCCGAAGCTGGCGCCTTGCGCGTCGTCCGCGCCACGGCCTCGCTGGCCGGCCTGGGCGGCCGAAGAAGTCGCAGAAGACCCGTTGGCGGCGACTGAGGGCGTGATCATGGGTGGCATGTCGGTTCCTGGAGATTCAAAGGGTCGGATGCGATGCGCGGTCGAAGAACTTGCGCGCCGCGCGTTCGTCGCTGTCGCGCTGCTCGCGCTTGGCCTCGGCCATCAGTTCCTGCATGCGCACGCGCTCGGCCAGGGTGTCGAACGAGCTCAGGCGGCGCTTCTGGTGCTGCCAGTCGGTGCGGCCGTTGTCGAGCCGGGTCTCGGTCTGCGCGGCGATGGCGCGCTGCTGCTCGATGGCGCCGTCTAGCGTGCCGAGGAAGTTGCGGTAGTTGCGCCACTGCGAAGAGGGCAGGCCGCCGCGCATCAGCGCGTCGAGCTGGTCGTGGTAGTCCTGCCGGTACTGCAGCAGCAGTTCCAGCTTCTGGCTGGCGTTGAGGTGTGCGCTCTGCAGGGCGCCGAGGCGCCGCGCAGCATCGTCAGTCTGCGTGTGCGCCAGGTCGATCAGCATGCCGAGGGGGAGCTTGCGTGTCATGTCTGGAACTTCTTGGTGTTGGGTGTCCTGGAGTCGAAGCCTTGCGTGGACGCGGGCTCGGGCACGAAGAGGTGCTCGAGCTGCGCGATCGCGTCTTCATAGCCCGTGCGTTCGTCCATCGACTGCTGCAGGAAGGCCTCGATGCGCGGGTACATCGCGATCGCCTTGTCCAGCTGCAGGTCGTGGCCGGGCGCGTAGGCGCCCACGCTGATCAGGTCGCGGTTTCGCTGGTAGCGCGACAGCATCTGCTTGAAGCGGCGCACCGTGTCGAACTGCGAGGACGGGATCAGCGCGGTCATGGCGCGGCTGATGGAGGCCTCGATGTCGATGGCCGGGTAGTGCCCGGCTTCGGCCAGCGTGCGCGAGAGCACCACGTGCCCGTCCAGGATGGCGCGCGCCGAGTCCGCGATCGGGTCCTGCTGGTCGTCGCCTTCGGACAGCACCGTGTAGAAGGCGGTGATGGAGCCGCCGCGCCCCTGCGCGTCGCGCGCGCCGTTGCCCGCGCGCTCCACCAGCGCGGGCAGCCGCGCGAACACCGAAGGCGGATAGCCCTTGGTGGCGGGCGGCTCGCCCACGGCCAGCGCGATCTCGCGCTGCGCCATCGCGTAGCGGGTGAGCGAGTCCATGATGAGCAGCACGTCCTTGCCGCGGTCGCGGAAATACTCGGCCAGGCAGGTGGCGTAGGCCGCGCCCTGCAGGCGCAGCAGCGGCGAGTTGTCGGCCGGCGCCGCAACCACCACGGCGCGCGCCAGGCCTTCCTCGCCCAGCGTGTTCTCGATGAAATCCTTCACCTCGCGGCCGCGTTCGCCGATCAGGCCGACCACGATGACTTCGGCGCTGGTGTAGCGCGCCATCATGCCCAGCAGCACGCTCTTGCCCACGCCGGAGCCGGCGAACAGGCCCATGCGCTGGCCGCGGCCGACGGTGAGCATGGCGTTGATGGCGCGCACGCCGACGTCGAGCACCGAATCGATCGGCGCGCGCGACAGCGGGTTGATGGGCGGCGAACTCAGCGGCACCTTGCGCGCCACGTCGAGCGGGCCGAGCCCGTCGAGCGGGCGGCCGGCCGCGTCGACCACGCGCCCGAGCATGCCTTCGCCCACTGGCAGGCGCTTGGTGTGGGCGTCGCCGCTGCTGCCGGGCTCGGTGGCGCCGGGCCGCGCGAACACGCGCGCGCCGGGCAGCAGGCCCGCCACTTCGGTCTGGGACATCAGGAACAGGCGGTCTCCGGCGAAACCAACCACCTCGGCCTCCGCATGGCGCTGGGCGTTGCCGGGCGGCAGCTCGATCAGGCAGTCGCTGCCCACGGGCAGCTGCAGGCCGACGGCTTCCAGCACCAGGCCCACGGCGCGCGTGAGGCGGCCCGAGGCGGTGGTGGTTTCGCAGCGCGCGACATTGCCGCGCGCCTTCTCCAGCGCGGCGCGCACTGTCTGCAGATGGGGGTTGGCGGTGGCGGTCGGCATGGCGCTCAGAAGGTCTCGGCTTCGCCGTCGTCGCCCGTGCCGCGCACGGCCGCGGCCACGCGCTTCCAGCGGGTCTGCAGCGTGCCGTCGAGCTCGCCGTTGGCGGACTGCACGCGGCAGCCGCCGCGTTCGATGTGGTCGTCGGCGCGCATCTGCCAGCCGGCGGCCTCGATCTCCTCGCCCAGGCTGTTGCGCACCAGCGCAACGTCGTCGGGGTGCAGCAGCAGGCGCGGTTCGCCGCGCAGCGCGGGCTCGGTGTTGAGCAGGTCGCGCACCACCGGCAGCACCCATTCGGGCTCGGTCTTCAGCGTGCGGTGCACCACCTGGCGCGCCACGTCGAGCGCAAGCGCGAGCACGGCCTCGGCCAGTTCGCTCTCTGCGCGGTGCAGGGCATCGGGCAGCGACTGCGCCAGCGCGCGCAGGCGTTCAGCGTGCACGCTGGCGGCGGCGAGGCCGGTTGCCAGGCCTTCGGTGTGGCCGACCTTGCGGCCTTCGGCCAGCCCCGCGGCGCGGCCCTCGGCTTCGCCGGCGGCGCGCGCGTCCTTGCGGATGCGGGCCAGCTCGGCCAGGTCGATCTTGGGGGCGGGCGGCGGCGCGGGCGGCAGGGCGCCGCCGTTGGCATTGCCGTGGGCGTTGCGTTCGGTGGCCTTGCGCCGCTCGGGCGTCTTGCCGCCGTCGAGCGTGCCCATTTCCCAGCGCTCCCATGCCGAGAGCGCGGGAACGCTGGCGGCGGCCGCGTGGCGAGCGGCGGCCTGGATGGCGGCGAGGCGTTCGCGCGATTCGCCGAACGCGCGGGTGGTGTCAGACGAAGTCATCGGTGCCAGGCGCCGCAATCACGATTTCGCCGGCCTCCGCCAGACGGCGGGCGACCTGCAGGATGGCCTTCTGTTCGGTCTCGACCTGCGAGACGCGCACGGGGCCGCGCAGTTCCATGTCCTCGCGCAGCGTCTCGGCGGCGCGTTGCGACATGTTGTTGAGGAACTTGTCGCGCAGCTCCATCGGCGCGCCCTTGAGCGCGATGATGAGCGAGTCGGACTCGATGTCCTTGAGCAGGCGCTGGATGCTGCGGTCTTCCAGGCCCAGCAGGTTCTCGAACACGAACATCTCGTCGACGATGCGCTGTGCCAGCGCCTCGTCCTTCTCGCGGACGTGGGCGATGGCTTCTTCTTCGACCGCGGTGCTCATCAGGTTGACGATCTCGGCCGCCGCGCGCACGCCGCCCAGGCGGCTGCGTCGCACGCCCTGGCCCGCGAGCATTTCGGTCAGCACGTCGGTCAGCTCCTTCAGCGCGGAGGGCTGCACGCCGCCGAGCGTCGCCACGCGCATGATCACGTCGTGGCGCAGGCGCGTGGGCAGCTTCTCCAGCACCTCGGAAGCCTTCATGCGGTCCAGGTGAACCACCAGCGTCGCGAGGATCTGCGGATGCTCGTCGCGGATGAGTTCGGCCACCTCGCCGGCCTCGAGTTCGTTGAGCCGCTCGATGCCGCCGCGCGGCTCGTCGGGCTGCAGGATGTCTTCCAGCAGGTTGCTCGCGCGGTCGTCGCCCAGCGCCTTCTTCAGCACGGCGCGGATGTAGCTGGTGGAGCCCAGGTGCAGGGCCGACAGCTGCTCGGTCTCCTCGCGGAACTCGGCCAGCACGGATGCCAGCTCCTCCTTGGAGACGGAGGTCAGCTTGGACATCGCCAGGCCCAGTGCCTGCACCTCGGAGGTGGGCAGCTGGTGCAGTGCGGCGGCCGCGCGGTCTTCGCCCAGCGCCATCAGCAAGATGGCGCTCTTGCGGGTTCCCAGTTCGCTACTCATCGGTGTTCATCCAGTGCTGGATCAGGGCGGCCACCAGCTTCGGATCCTTGTCGGCGAGCTGGTGGGCATAGTCCATGTCGGCCTTCTTGCGGCTGGCCTCGCGTTCGCGCAGGCTCTCCTCGGCGGACGGCGTGTCGGGGGCGGGCGCGGCGGCCGGCTCGACGGCGGCCACGGGGACCGGTGCCGGCGCGGCGGGCGCATGGCGGCGCGTCAGCGGCCGCAGCACGGCCAGCCAGGCGAACAGCGCGATCAGCGCATACAGCAGGTACTGGCCCACCGTCTTGCCGATCTCGATGTTCTCGCGGTCGCGCCAGAACGGTACTTCGGGCGCGGGGCCGCTGTCGGCGTCGCGGGCGAAGGCGCTGTTGACCACGTTGAGCGAGTCGCCGCGGTCCTGGCTGAAGCCCATGGCTTCCTTCGCCAGGTTGCGGATCTGCTCCAGCTCGGCGGGCGTGAGCGCGCGGCTGTTGACCTTGCCGGCGGCATCGACCGCGTCGCGGTTGTTCACGACCACCGCGACCGACAGCCGCTTCACGCCGCCGGCGGCCTGCTGCACGTGGCGGATGGTGCGGTCGAGTTCGTAGTTGGTGGTGGTGTCCTTGCGGGTGCTGCTCGGGCCGGTGGCCGCGCCCGCGGTGGAGGCGGTGGTCGCACCTTGTGCGCCCTGGGCGCCGGGGGTGCCGGGCGCGCCGGGTGGCGGCGTGCCGGGGGCGTTGGGCGCGCGCGGGCCGACGATGGGTGCCGTCGGGTTCACCGGCGGCTGGTTGGTCAGGGCGCCGGGCACGCCGCCGGGCGGGGCGCCGTTGTGCTGCGCCGACTCGCTCGACTGCTGACTGCGCACGGCGGCCTGCGACGGGTCCTGGTTGGGCTTGTACTTCTCGTCGGTGTGCTCGACCACCGAAAAGTCGATGTCGGCCGCGACCTGGGCGCGCACGTTGTTCGCGCCCACGATGGGTTGCAGGATGGCCTCGATGCGGCGGATGTAGTTCTGCTCGATCTCCTGCGCGTACTTGAGCTGGCTCACGTCCAGCCCGCGCTCGGTGCCGCGCGCGGAAGACAGCAGGTTGCCGCGCTGGTCGACCACGGTCACGCTCTTGGCGTCCAGGTCGGGCACGCTGCTGGAGACCATGTGCACGATGGCGCTGACCTGGCCTTCGTCGATGCTGCGCCCGCGCATCAGGTTCAGCACCACGGAGGCCGAAGGCTTCTTCTGGTCGCGCACGAACAGCGACGGCTTGGGCAGCGCCAGGTGCACCCGGGCCGACTCGATGCTGCCGATGGATTCGATGGAGCGCGCCAGCTCTCCTTCCAGCCCGCGCTGGTAGTTGACTTGCTCGGCGAACTGGCTGGTGCCGAACTTCTGGTTGTCCATCAGTTCGAAGCCGACGCCGCCGGCCTTGGGCAGGCCCTGGGCCGCGAGCTTGAGGCGCGTTTCCGCGACCTTGTCGCCGGCGATCAGGATCGCGCCGCCGCCATCGGCGAACTTGTAGGGAACGTTCATCTGCTGCAGCGACGCGATGATCGCGCCGCCGTCGCGGTCCGACACATTGGTATAGAGCACCTTGTAGTCGGGCGTGCGGCTCCACAGCACGAACGCGGCGGCCGCGGCCACCAGGGCCGCGCCGCCGACGATCAGCGGCAGCTTCGGCTGCGCGCGCAGGCGTTCCAGGATCGGTGGCAGGCCGTTGCCGGCCGCCGGCGGCTCGCCGGCGGGTGCCGCCGTGCTCATGCGGGCACCTTGGTCATGGCCGGGCGGCCGCAGGGGTCGAGAGCCATGTCGAGAGAAGAAATTCGGTGTTGAGATGTCATTCCGGGTGGCCGGTGATGTCGTCCGCGGCCTGTTCGTTTCGCGAACGATTGTCAACAGACGCAAGGAATTCGATCGGTCGAACAGCCGGGGTTTTTGCCCTCAGTTGGGCGCTTGAATCCGGGTCTTCCCTTGATACGCTGCGTGCCGGCCGAGGGGCTTTGGTCCCTCCTTGTCAAGTCACGCAGAAGTGTTCAAAGAGAAAGAACCCAGCCATGTCGATCAGCGCCATCGAATCCGTCCTGCAGCAGATGCGCGTCACCGCGCTCAACACCGGCATCGCGCCCGCGAGCGCCGCGCCCGCCGAGGCCGGCGGCGGCTTTGCCGCGGAGCTGAAGCGCTCGCTCGCCAACATCAGCAACGCCCAGCAAGGCGCCTATGCGCAGGCCGAGTCCTTCGAAATGGGCAAGCCGGGCGTGGCGCTCAACGACGTGATGGTCGACCTGCAGAAGGCCAACGTGGCGTTCCAGACCGGATTGCAGGTGCGCAACCGCCTGGTGGGCGCCTACCAGGAGGTGATGAGCCTGCAGGCCTGATGGCGGGAGGTTGTGGACCCCGGCGGCCCTGGTGAACTTTTTTGTGCGCCGCCCTAAATGTTTGAAAGCTCCGGCCGATAACCAAATCAACGATGGCTTGAGTCTCACAGTGGAAGCGGGTCCAGCGTTACGGCCGAAAGCCGGAGTCCACAACCTTTTTTCATCAATCAGGAGTCGAACATGGCGCAAGTCATCAACACGAACAGCCTTTCTCTGCTCACGCAGAACAACCTGAACAAGTCGCAGTCGGCCTTGAACAGCGCCATCGAGCGCCTGTCGTCCGGCATGCGCATCAACAGCGCCAAGGACGATGCAGCCGGCCAGGCCATCGCCAACCGCTTCACGGCCAACATCAAGGGCCTGACGCAAGCAACGCGCAACGCCAACGACGGCATCTCGATCGCTCAGACGACCGAAGGCGCGCTGACCGAAGTCAACAACAACCTGCAGCGCATCCGCGAACTGTCGGTGCAAGCCGGCACGGGCACGAACTCGGCGACCGACCTGGACTCGATCCAGGGTGAAATCACCCAGCGCCTGAACGAAATCAACCGCGTGTCGGAACAGACCCAGTTCAACGGCGTGAAGGTCCTGTCGGCCAACGCCGGCAAGCTGACCGTGCAAGTCGGCGCGAACGATGGCGAAACCATCGACATCGACCTGCAGGAAATCAGCGCCAAGACCCTGGGCCTGGACGGCTTCAACGTCAACGGCAAGGGCGTTTCCGCCAACGTCAAGGCCAACGTCAACGACCTGACCAAGGCTGGCGCTACCGGCACGGGCCCCTACACCGTGACGACCAGCTTCGCCAAGGTGACGGCCGAGCAGGCAGTCGACGCCATGCAGGACGGCAACACCGCCGTCGTGGGTGCGACCACCTACAAGTACGACGCTACCGCCGGCAACTTCACGACGACCGCCACGGTCGCCACCGGCGCGCCCACCACGGCCTTCGCCGCAACGCTGCTGCCGACGGCCGGCAACAAGTTCTCCGGTACGTTCACGGGCGCCAGCGGCTCCACGAACTTCGAAGTCGACAGCACCGGCGCGATCACGATCGGCGGCCAGGCAGCCTACATCTCCGGCGGCAACCTGACGACCAACAACGTCGGCGCTCCCCCGGCCGCCACCGCTGCAACGCTGTTCGGCGGTGCCGACACCGGCGCCGGCGCTTCGAGCATCAAGCTCAACGGCACGACCTACAACTTCGCTGCTGGCGCCAACTCGGGCTTCACGTACACCAAGACGGTGTCGAAGGACGACGTCAAGACCGCCGTTGCCGGCGCTGCTTCCACTGTCAACCTCGGCCAGGGCATCTTCGCCTCGACCGTGACGTTCGCTGCGGCCGGTGGCCAGTCCAGCGACACGTACATGGACAACGACAAGGAAATGACCAAGACCGCGTCGTACACCACCGACTACGCAGTCAACGCGGTCAACGGCGAAGTGACCGTTGCCTCGACGACCGGTACCGGCAAGTACGCCGCACAGGTCGGCGCCACGGCATACATCAACTCGGCCGGCAAGCTGACCACGGACACGACCAGCAAGGGCACGAAGACGACCGACCCGCTGGCTGCCCTGGACGCGGCCCTGGCCAAGGTCGACACGCTGCGCGGCTCGCTGGGCGCGGTGCAGAACCGTTTCGACTCCGTGATCGCCAACCTCGGCACCACGGTGACCAACCTGTCGTCGTCGCGTTCGCGCATCCAGGACGCCGACTACGCGGTCGAAGTGTCGAACATGACGCGCGCCCAGATCCTGCAGCAAGCAGGTACCTCGGTGCTGTCGCAAGCCAACCAGACCACGCAAGGCGTGCTGTCGCTCCTGCGTTGATCGACAAGGCCTAGTTAGCCAACAACAGCAAGGAAATGCCGGGCCCCTCCCGCAAGGGTGGGGTCCGGTGGGCGCAGGCAACCGGGGCAAGCCGGAGCCGCCTGCGCTGTCCTCTGCGGCCATGCCCCGACAGGCGAGGCCGCAGAGCACAGCGAACCCAGCAAGACAAGGTGGAAATGATGTTGAACCCCGTGCCGGCGAACTCCGTGAAAGAAAGCCAGTGGACGCAACTGCTCCTCGGTGACGTTGCGGGTGCGGGTGCGCGCGGCGCGGCCACGGCCGAGAAGGACGACGCGAAGGAGCAGGCGACGCCGGTGCAGGTGGAGCAGGCGGTGCGCCAGGTGAACAAGGCGCTCTCGCTTCGCGAGGTTGGCCTGCGGTTCGAGGTCGACAAGGACACCGACAAGGTCATCGTCAAGGTGGTGGACCGCGCCAGCGGCGAGGTCATCCGCCAGATCCCCAATGAAGAAGTCGTGCGCATGGCGAAGCTGATGAGCGACGGCAAAGGCCTCCTGGTAGACCACGCGGCCTGAGGCCGCGGCACACCGGTTTCTCCAGCGACGGCAATCAACTACAGGACAGGAAAGCAATCACATGGCAACCATCACCAGTCTCGGCGTCGGCGCCAATCTCGACCTCGCAACCCTGCTCACGAAACTCGAGACGGCCGAGAGCCAGCCGCTGGTGGCGTTGCAGGCCAAGGCCAAGAGCTACACGAGCAAGCTGTCGGCCTACGGCACGATCCAGAGCGCGCTCGGCACGCTGCAGGCGGCCGCCAAGAAGCTGGGCGACCCGACGCTGTTCCAGAGCGTGACCGGCACGCCCACGGTCAGCGGCATTCTTTCCGCGTCTTCCACCGACGTGAGCTCGGCCGGCAGCTACACCATCGACGTGTCGCAGCTCGCGCAGGCGCAGACCCTGGTGAGCGCGGGCCAGGTCGATACCAAGACCGCCATCGGCAGCGGCAAGATCACCATCGACTTCGGCGCCATCACCGGCGGCACGCTCAATGGCGCGACCGGCCAGTACACCGGCGCCGCATTCACGGCGGATGCGAGCCAGCCCGCCAAGTCGATCACCATCGATTCGAGCAACAACACGCTCGAAGGAATCCGCAAGGCGATCAACGACGCCAACGCCGGCGTGACCGCGGCGATCGTGAGCGACGGCAGCGGCGCGCCCAACCGGCTGGTGCTGACCTCCACGGCGACCGGCGAGAAGTCGAGCATGCGCATCTCGGTGGACGGCGACGCGGCGCTGCAGGGCCTGCTGAACAACGACCCGGCCGGCACGCAGAACCTGAAGCAGACGGCGGCGGCGCAGAACGCCAAGCTCAACGTCAACGGCATCGACGTGACCAGCGCGACCAACACCGTCAAGGACGCCATCCAGGGCACCACGCTCACGCTGGTGGGCACCGGCAAGACCGGCCTGGCGATGAAGGAGAACTCGGCCGGCGTGAAGACGGCGATCAACGATTTCGTGAAGGCCTACAACAGCCTGCAGAGCACCGCCAAGACGCTCACCGCCTACGACGCGACCACCAAGACGGCCGCCGCGCTGGTGGGCGACAGCACGCTGCGCAACCTGCAGACGCGCATCCGCCAGGCGCTCACCGCGCCGCAGGCCGGCGGCGTGAACGACATGAAGGTGCTCACCGAGATCGGCGTGGCCTTCCAGAAGGACGGCACCCTGGCCGTGGACTCCGACAAGCTCGACAAGGCCCTGGGCGCCAACCTGAAGGGCGTGGCCAACCTGTTCTCCAGCGCGACCGGCAGCACGGGCGGCTACGGCAAGCAGATCGACGCGATCGTGACCGACCTCAACGCCAACGCCCTGAAGGTGGCCAGCGACGGCGTGACCTCGACGATCAAGAAGCTCGACGACCAGTACGACGCGATGCAGGTGCGCGTGGACTCCACGGTCGACCGTTACCGCAAGCAGTTCAACCAGCTCGACGTGCTGATCGGCAAGCTGAACAACACCAAGAGCTACCTCACGCAGCAGTTCGACGCGCTGACCAAGAGCAGCAAGTAAGCGGCGCAGAAGACGCAGACCCATCCGGAGCAACCGCAGATGTACACCTCTCACAACATGCGCACCGGCGCCGGCGCTTATGCGCGGGTCGGCGTGGAAACGAGCGTGATGAGCGCGTCGCCGCACCAGCTCATCGTCATGCTTTTCGACGGCGCCAAGACCGCCATCGGCATGGCCAGGCATCACATGGCGGCCGGCGAGATCGAAGCCAAGGGCAAGGCGATCTCGAAGGCCATCGGCATCGTGGACAACGGCCTGAAGGCCGGCCTCGATGCACAGGCAGCCGGCGAGGCCGGTGCCGAACTCGTGGGCAACCTGTCGGCGCTGTACGACTACATCGTCCAGCGTCTGTTCCGGGCCAACTTGCACAACGACGTGCAGGCCCTGGACGAGGCCGACCGGCTGCTCGAGAACATCGCTTCCGCCTGGCGGGAAATCGATGACCGGGCCCGCGGCTGATCCGCGACAGCAATTGAAGACAGGGAAAGACAGGGAAAAGATGGTAGTCCGGAGTGAGATCGTTCATTGCTACGAGGAGCTTGCCTCCAGCGTCTCTCTGATGCTGGAACTCGCACGCGACAAGGATTGGGGCCGGCTGCCCGAGCTCGAGGCCCGCTGCTCGGCCATCGTCGACCGGCTCAAGGTCATCGAGCCCATCGGGACGCTGGAGGCGGTGGAAGTCGAGCGGGTCCTGTATCTGCTCGACCGCATCCGCGCCGAACAGACCGAGGTGTCGGAACTGATCAAGCCGCAGCTCGATGAGCTCATCAGCCGCATGGGCTATCTCAGCCAGCAGAAGAATCTGGGCAGGGCCTACGGGCTGACGCACTGATGGCTGCCTGAGAAAAGAAGCGTCGCGACCATGAGTGCACTTGCCGGACTTGTCGATGCATTGCTGGCCGCCCGGCTGACGCCGCGGCTGGACGTGCTCGGCATCAAGCCCGAGACCACCATCGGTGCTCCGGGCCCGGCCATTGCGGTCGGCAAGGTCGCGAACGATGTGCGGCTGCCCTCCAACGCGGCGCTCGACCGGCAGATTCCGGCCGGGAGCCCGGGCGGGGCGGCGCATGCGTCATCCGGCGCAGGACCCTCGGCCGCGACGCAGCTTTCGCTGGCGGCGCGCGTGATCGGCGCCGTGCTGGCCGACCTGCAGGCGGAGCCGGGTCCGGTGCGCGGCGCCGCGCCGTTGTCTGCGGCCCGGCAGCCTGCGACCGCCCAGGCGCTGGCGGGCACGCTGGCGCAGACGGTGTCGAACAGCGGGCTCTTCTATGAGTCGCACCTCGCGGAGTTCGCCGCGGGCGGACGATCGCTGGCGCAGATGGCACAGGAGCCTCAGGCGAAGTGGTCGGTGCCGCTGGCCGCCGCTGCCGCCAGACCGGCGGCTGCGGCGGCGGCTGCGGCCGCCGTGGCGCAAGCCGTGCTGGCCGACATGCCCGAGATGGCGCCCGCGATGCCGGCGGCTGCCGGAGCACCCGCTGCCGTGGCGGCACAGACGCCGGCCGCCGTGCCTGCCGCAATGTCGCCGAATGCGCCCGCCACCGCCGCTGCGACGGCTGATGCCAAACCGAATCCAGATGGTTCCGCACCTTCTGGTATGCCCGGCAAGAGCGACGCTTCCGGCGCGGCCGACGCCGCGCCATCCGCCGATGCCGCCCGCGTGCAGGCCGCCTATCGCCAGCCTGGCGCCGCGACTGCCGATGCCATGCAGGCGCATCGCGCGAGCCAGGCGGAAGCCGCGCGCCAGTCCGACAGCCAGGCCGCTCCGCTTGCTTCGCGCAGCGCGAACAGCGCCGAAGTGATCCATCCGCAAGCGGTGGCGCTCGTGCACCAGCAGCTCGATCTGCTGGCGAGCGCCAATTTCCGCTGGAGCGGGCAGGCCTGGCCCGATGTGCCGATGTCATGGTCGATCGAGGAAGAACAGCGCCAGCCCGACGCGCGTGGCGGCGCCGATCCGCAAGACGAGGCCACGCGCCGCTGGTCGACCACGGTGTCGCTGGTGCTGCCGCGCCTGGGCGAGGTCGACCTGCGCCTGAGCCTGGCGGGCGCCAGCGTGCAGGCACACCTGTCCGCCCGCGAGGCCGACACCATGGCGCGCCTGCGGGACGACGCCGGCCGGCTGACACAGCGTTTCGAGGCCGCCGGCCTGCAGCTGCAGCAGTTGCAGGTCACGGCGAAGGCCCATGCATGAACGGCGCGCCTGCCAACCGCAACAGCGCGGTCGCGCTGTCGTATGCGGACAAGACCAAGGCGCCTGTCGTCGTGGCCAAGGGCTACGGCGTGGTCGCCGAATCGATCATGCGCCAGGCGCGCGAGAACGGGCTGTATGTGCACGCGTCCGCGGACCTCGTGAGGCTCCTGATGCAGGTCAACCTCGACCAGCAGATCCCGCCGCAGCTCTACCGAGCGGTTGCCGAAGTGATGGCATGGATATATGGCTTGGAAGGCCAGGGCGAGTCGCAGGCCGGACACCAAATCGAAACATGATCTATTCGAATGGCTGCATTTATGCAGCACTCAAATAATTAACTTCCAATTCACATGTTACACATGTAATAGTATTTTTCAATACGGTTTGCAAGATGAATGAATTATGGACGAAAAGGGCTCTCGGTAACACATGGTTTCAGTGCCGGGAATCGCTTGCGTCCAACGTGGATTCCCTCTCTGTACGAGGGATAGACCCTTCGCTGTTGTCAGATTTTTCCTACATTTTTTGCCGAGATTCTTAGCAGATACTTCAAAGTGTAAAACTTTGTGTATATAATGTATACACGATTGATTGGAGCACGGAGTGGACGTGAAATCGGAAATGGAAATAGACGTGGAAAATTGCAATCCCAGTGCAAACGGTGTGATTTCGAAGGAAATCGGCGAGATTAATCTGGCCTATATGCTGCTTGCCCAGAAGCTGGTCAAACAAGACCGGGCAGAGGCCATGTTTCGCCTCGGAGTGGGGCGCGAACTCGCCGATCTGCTGGCGAACATGTCGCTCAGCCAGATCGTCAAGCTGGCTGCATCCAACTTCCTGTTGTGCAGCTTCAGGCTCGACGACAGGCCGATGTTCGCGGTGGTCGGCGAAGGCAAGGAGCCCGCGCTCCAGCAGGCGCACATGTCGATCCTGATGGCCGCGCGCCAGGCGCAGTCGCAGGCGGCATCGGCATCGCAGATGCGCGAACCTGGAGCGGCGGCCGCATGACCCGCAAGAGCGTCCTTGGCGAAGTCCGAGAGGTGCAGCTCGCTGTCGAGCTGATCGGGCTGGGCGCCCGCCTCCAGTTCCTGGAAGCTGCCGTCGCGTTGAGCCGGGAGCGCTTGATCCGCCTGTACAAGGAACTCAAGGGCGTCTCGCCGCCCAAGGGCCTGCTGCCGTTCTCTACCGACTGGTACATGACCTGGCTGGCCAACATCCACTCGTCGATGTTCTACAACATCTACCGCTTCATGCTCGACGAGGCGGACGAGAGCGAACTGCCCGCGCTCATCAAGGCCTACCGCCTCTACACCGAGCAGGTCGGCTCGCAGGGCGGCGAGGTGGTGCTCGATTTCACCCGCGCCGAGACGATGGTGCGCTTCTTCGACAGCGACATGCTGCAGCTGAGCACCTGCTGCCGGTGCGGCGGCCACTTCGTGGCGCATGCGCACGACAACAAGAACGGTTATGTGTGTGTCCTGTGCCGTCCGCCTTCGCGCGCGGGCAAGGCACGAAAGCCCAAGGTCGCCGAAGTGCGGCGGGGCGGACTGATCTCCGTGGGACCGGTGCTCGACATCGGGGGCGCGGTCTAGGTAGGCACCCTGCGCCACGGCACGGGGTTTTTGGTTTGACGCCCAAGGGCGATAGGGGAAGCGCGTGCTGGTTCTGGTTGGATATCTCGTGGTGATCGGTGCCGTGTTCGGGGGCTATGCCCTCATGGGCGGGCACTTCGGCGTCCTGTTCCAGCCGGTGGAGTTGCTCATGATCGGCGGCTCCGCGCTGGGTGCCTTCATTGCCGGCAACAACGGCAAGACCATCAAGGCGACCATCAAGGAGCTGCCGCTGCTGCTGCGCTCCTCCAAGCACAACCGCCAGCTCTACATGGACCTGCTGGCGCTGCTGTACGAGCTGCTCGCCAAGGCCCGCAAGGAGGGCATGATGAAGCTGGAGGCCGACGTCGAGGACCCGGGCTCGAGCGAAATCTTCCTGCGCTATCCGAACATCCTGGCGCACGAGGGCATCACCGTCTTCCTGTGCGACTACCTGCGCCTGGTCATCAGCGGCAACACCGACGCGCACGAGATCGAGGCGCTCATGGACCACGAGATCGAGACCATCCGCCACGAGGCCGAAGTGCCTGGCCACAGCCTCTCGCGCGTGGCCGACGCGTTGCCGGCGCTGGGCATCGTCGCCGCCGTGATGGGCGTGGTGCACGCGCTCGCCTCGGCCGACCTGCCGCCTTCGGAAATGGGCGCGCTCATTGCCCACGCGATGGTCGGCACCTTCCTGGGCGTGCTGCTGGCGTACGGCTTCGTGTCGCCGCTGGCCACGCTGGTCGAACAGAAGGTGGAAGAGGGCATGAAGATCTACCAGTGCGCCAAGGTCACGCTGCTGGCCAGCCTCAATGGCTACGCGCCGCAGCTTGCGGTGGAGTTCGGCCGCAAGGTGCTTTTCTCGACGGAGCGCCCGTCGTTCACCGAGCTGGACGACCACGTCCGCGAGGTCAAGGCGCGCTGACGCCCCGCCCAGAGAAGAGCGAACAAGCGAGCGACCATGAGCGAAGGCAAGCCCCAGATCATCATCAAGCACGTCCACAAGGGCGGGGGCGGCGGCCATCACGGTGGCGGCTGGAAGATCGCGTATGCCGACTTCATGACGGCCATGATGGCTTTCTTCCTGGTCATGTGGCTGCTGTCCATCTCCAGCCCCAAGCAGCGCGAAGGCATCGCCGAGCACTTCCGCATGCCGCTGCGCGTGGCGATGCACGGCGGCGACAAGGCCAGCCTGAGCTCCAGCATGATCCCCGGCGGCGGCGCCGACGTGATGCATGTCGAGGGCGAGGTCAAGCAGTCCGACGCCGAGGAAGAAGCCGACGCGAACCGCCTGGCCGCGATGAAGAAGCAGCTCGACGAGTTGATCGAGAAGAGCCCGGTGTTCCGGCAGTTCCGCTCGCAGATCCTGATCGACATCACCACCGAGGGGCTGCGCCTGCAGATCGTCGACACGGAGAACCGCCCGATGTTCGAGCTGGCCAGCGCCCGCGTGGTGCCGCACATGCGCGCCATCCTGCGCGAGCTGGCGCCGGTGCTCAACGGCCTGCCCAACAAGCTCACGCTGTCGGGCCACACCGACGCCATCGTCTACACCAACGACAAGACCTACGGCAACTGGGAGCTGTCGGCCGACCGTGCCAACGCTTCGCGCCGCGAGCTCGTGGCCGGCGGCATGGTCGAGGGCAAGGTGCTGCGCGTGATCGGCCTGGCCGACAGCATGCACCTGGACCGCGCCGACCCGCGCAACCCGATCAACCGGCGCATCAGCATCATCCTGCTCAACCACAAGACCCAGGAACGCATCGAGCGCGAGAACAGCAGCGACGGCGGCAGCAGCACGCGTGTCGGCAAGCTGCCTCCCGCGAACAGCGCGCCCAAGGCCGCGGCGACGACGGAATAACAACGCAGACAACCCAAGGGGACGGCGCCATCGCCGGCCCGGAGCAACGAGATGGACCTCAGTCAATTCACCCAGGCATTCTTCGTCGAAGCCATCGAGCTTCTCGCGGAGATGGAGCAACTGTTGCTGGAGCTCGACGTCGATGCTCCCGACAGCGAGCAGCTCAATGCCATCTTCCGCGCCGCGCACTCCATCAAGGGCGGTGCGGCGACGTTCGGTTTCACCGCCTTGACCAACACCACGCACGTGCTCGAAACGCTTCTGGACCGCGCCCGCCACGGGCAGCTGAGCCTGAACGGTCGAATGATCGATGCATTTCTGGAAACGAAGGACGCCTTGCAAGAACAACTCACCGCATACCAGGCCGGCCAGGAGCCGAACCCTGACATGGTCGCGCACATCTGCGGCGTGCTTCAGCAACTCGCGCTGGAAAGCGGCGACGAAAGCCTTGCGGCGCACGCTGCCGCCACGGCGGCGGCACCCGCATCCGCAGCGGCTCCCGCACCCGCGCCCGCCGCGGCGCCGGCCGAGGCCGCCGCACCCGCCGGCGACGGCGTGCTGCGCATCCGCTTCGCCCGCCTCTCCGACAGCGAATGCGACCTGCTCGCCGGCGAACTCTCCAACCTCGGCAATGTGGTGTCGCGCACGCGCACCAACGACCAGCTGACGGTGCTGCTCGAGACCACCTGCGACCCCGACGACATCGTCGCCGTGTGCTGCTTCGTCATCGACGAATCGCAGATCGACATCACGCGCGAAGCGGCCGGCGCCGTGGCGGCGCCCGAGCCCGCGGCGGCGGCAGCGGCCGAGGCGCCCGCCAAGCCGCCGGCCGTGGTCGCCGCCGCCGCGCCGGCCGTGCAGGCCGCGCCGCCCGCGCCGGTGGCGGCAGCGCCCGCCGCGGCGTCCGCCGCCAAGGAATCCAGCTCCATCCGCGTCGACGTGGAGAAGGTCGACCAGCTCATCAACCTCGTGGGCGAACTCGTCATCACGCAGTCGATGCTCACGCAGGCCGCGACCATGCTCGACCCGGTGGCCTACGAGCGCTTCCTCAGCGGCCTCGGCCACCTGGAGCGCAACGCGCGCGACCTGCAGGAATCGGTCATGTCCATCCGCATGATGCCGATGGACTACGTGTTCAGCCGCTTCCCGCGCGTGATCCGCGACGTCAGCGCCAAGTTGGGCAAGCAGGTGCGCCTGGACACCTACGGCAAGGAAACCGAGCTCGACAAGGGCCTGATCGAGCGCATCGTCGACCCGCTCACGCACCTGGTGCGCAACAGCCTCGACCACGGCATCGAGACGCCCGAAGTGCGCCTGGCCAAGGGCAAGGACGCCACCGGCCAGCTGCTGCTGTCGGCGCAGCACCACGGCGGCAACATCGTGATCGAGGTGAGCGACGACGGCGCCGGCCTCAACCGCGAACGCATCCTGGCCAAGGCCATGCAGCAGGGCATGGCGGTGAGCGAGACCATGCCCGACGAGGAGGTGTGGCAGCTCATCTTCGCGCCCGGCTTCTCCACCGCCGAGCAGGTGACCGACATCTCGGGCCGCGGCGTGGGCATGGACGTGGTCAAGCGCAACATCCAGGAAATGGGCGGCCATGTGGAAATCCACTCGCGCGGCGGGCAGGGCACCACCACGCGCATCGTGCTGCCGCTGACACTGGCCATCCTGAACGGCATGTCGGTGAAGGTGGGCGACGAGGCCTACATCCTGCCGCTGAGCTACGTGATCGAGTCGCTGCAGCCGCTGCCGGAGCACCTGCATTCCATCACCGCCGACGGCCACGTGATCCGCGTGCGCGGCGAATACCTGCCGCTGATCGAACTGCACCGCGTGTTCGACGTGGCGGGCGCGCAGACGCATCCGACGCAGGGCATCCTGGTGATCGTGCAGGCCGACGACAGCCGCTTCGCGCTGCTGGTCGACGAACTGCTCGGACAGCACCAGGTGGTGGTGAAGAACCTGGAAACCAACTATCGCAAGGTGCCCGGCATCTCGGCCGCGACCATCCTCGGCGACGGCAGCGTGGCCTTCATCATCGACGTGGGCGCCATGCCACGCATCCAGCGCGCGCAAGCCGCGAGTGCGGCTGCCCTGGCGGGAGCCTCCCGGAGGGCCGACGCCATCGCGCTCTGAGACCCACGGAGACAGCTGAATGCGTTTCGACTTCTTCAGACGTTCGGGTTCCGGCGGCGCCGATGGCGCGGACGGCACCGAAGCCGCGCGCGGCCAGGATGCCGCCGCGAACGGCCACGTGGCCTACGCCATGCTGCTCGATGCGCAGCGGCGCGTCACCGGCTACCGGCTGGCCTGGCGGCCGGCGGGCGAACAGGCGGCCGCCCAGGCGGGCTCCGGCATCAAGGCGCTGATGGACACCGCGGCGCTTCACCTCAACCCCGAGGACGGCGGCTGGCAGCTCGGCGCCATGCTGCTGTTCGTGGATGTCTCGGTCGACGCGCTGTTCCAGAGCGAACTGCAGTCGCTGCCGGCGCAAAGCGTGGTGCTGTGCATGGACAAGGAAGACCTGATGGACGCCGAGCTGCGCTCCATCCTGCTGTTCCTGCGCGAACAGGGCTTCGGCTTCATGCTGCGCGGCGCCGCGGCGCTGCCGGAAGACCCCGAGCTGCGGGCCATCGTCACCCACTTCGAGGTGGACGCGCTGGACGCCGAGACCGTGGTGCGCGTGCGCCAGGAAACCCAGCAGGGCAATCCGCCGGTCGAGCTGGTGGCGCCCCGCGTGAACACCTGGAAGGAATTCGACGCCTGCGCCGCGCGGCGCGTGAACGTGTTCATCGACGGCGCGTTCCGCAATCCGCCGGTGCGCGACGTGGACGACGCCCTGCAGCCCGAGTCGCTGCTGATCGTGCAGCTCATGCAGATGATCCAGCGCAACGAAGACGTGCGCGTCATCGAGGCCGCGCTCAAGCACGACGCGGCGCTCACCTACCGGCTGCTGCGCTACATCAATTCGCCTTCGGTCGGCATGGCGGTGGAGATCCATTCGCTGCGCCATGCGGTGGCCATGCTCGGATATTCGCCGCTGTACCGCTGGCTGTCGCTGCTGCTGGCCACCAGCAACAAGGCCAGCTCCCCGTTCATGATGAAGAAGGCCATCGTGCGCGGCCGCTTCGTCGAGCTGATGGGGCAGGGCATGCTGCCGCCCAGCGAATCCGACAACCTGTTCGTGGCGGGCATGTTCTCGCTGCTCGACCAGCTGCTGGGCGTGTCGATGGAAGGCGTGCTGCGCAAGGTGCAGCTCACCGAGTCGGTGCAGCAGGCCATCCTGTCGCGCGGCGGCCTTTACGGGCCCTTCGTGGCGCTGGCCGAGAGCTGCGAGCTGGACGACGGCCAGGCCCCGCGCCTGGCCGAGGCTCTTTTCCTCAGCGCGGCGCAGGTCAACGCGGCGCAACTTTCGGCGCTGGTGTGGTCCCAGGACGCGAGTCCGGCCGCGGCGGGGCCCTGACATGACATTGAAAGTGCAGGGCTTTTGTGCATCTGATCGCTCCATTGGAAACGGGGAGCGGTATGTACATTGAAAGCCATGCTTCCAGGCTGGCTGTGAATAACGAGTTCCTCTTTACCGATAGCGACTTCTCGAGAATCCGGACCCTCATCCATCGCCGCGCCGGCATCGCCCTTGGCGACCAGAAGCGGCAGATGGTGTACAGCCGGCTCTCGCGTCGCCTGAGGGAGCTTCAGCTCCCCGAGTTCTCCACGTACCTCGACTGGCTGGAGTCCAGCGCGGACGGCGGGGAGTGGCAGTTGTTCATCAACTCGCTGACCACCAACCTGACATCGTTCTTCCGCGAGGCGCACCACTTTCCGGCGCTGGCCGCGCATGTGCGCAAGATGCCGCAGCCGGTGACGGTGTGGTGCGCGGCCGCATCGACCGGCGAGGAGCCGTATTCGATCGCCATCACGCTGATGGAGGCGCTGGGCGACAAGGCGGGGTCGGCGCGCGTCATCGCGACCGACATCGACACGGCGGTGCTGGCCAAGGCCGCGGCCGGCGTGTTCACCACCGAGCAGGTCGCGCGGCTGTCGCCGGAGCGGCTGCGGCGCTTCTTCAACAAGGGCACCGGCGCCAATGCTGGCAAGGTGCGCATCCGCCCCGAGGTGGCCGCGCTGGTCAAGTTTTCGCGGCTCAACCTGCTGGACAGCGCCTGGTCCGTCAAGGAGCCGGTCGACGCGATCTTCTGCCGCAACGTGATGATCTATTTCGACAAGCCGACGCAGAAGAAGGTGCTCGACCGCTTCGTGCCGCTGCTCAAGCCGAACGGGCTGCTGTTCGCCGGGCATTCGGAGAACGCGTCGCTGGTCAACCAGGCGTTCAAGTCGCTGGGCCAGACGGTGTACGAACTGGCGCGCACGCGCGCCCCGGGCGCGGCATGAGCAACACCAGCCCCAGCGCGCCGGATTCGGTGGCGAGCCACCACTACTTCGACCGCGACGTCGGCCACAAGGCGGTGAAGCTGCTGCCGTCGGAGTACTACGTGACGGCGGACGACACCGTGCTGAGCACCGTGCTGGGCTCCTGCGTGGCCGCGTGCCTGCACGACGCCGAGGCCGGCGTGGCCGGCATGAACCACTTCATGCTGCCCGACGACAGCGAGTCCGGCATGCGCGACCCGGTCGACTCCATGCGCTACGGCACCTACGCGATGGACGTGCTGATCCGCGAGCTGGTGCGCGCGGGCGCTCGCCGCGACCGGCTGCAGGCCAAGGTGTTCGGCGGCGGCGCGGTGCTGGCCAACATGACCACGCTGAACATCGGCGACCGCAACGCGGACTTCGTGCTGCGCTATCTGCGCACGGAGCGCATCGAGGTCGCCGCGCAAGACCTGCGCGGGCCGCACGCGCGGCGCGTGTACTTCATGCCGGCCACCGGCAAGGCGATCGTGCGCAAGCTGCGCGCGCAGACGGAAGTCCGGTCGATCCAGCGCGAGGAGGGCGAACTGCTGCGCAGTCTGTCCGGCCTGCGCGCGGTGCCCGACCTGGAGAAAACAAGCAACGCCCCGGGCGCCCGCATGGCGCCCCTGGCCGCCATCAAAGGAAACCGGTGAGCGTCAAGAAAATAAAAGTGCTGTGCGTCGACGATTCGGCGCTGATCCGCAGCGTGATGACCGAGATCATCAACAGCCAGAGCGACATGACCGTGGTGGGCACTGCAGCCGATCCGCTGGTGGCGCGCGACCTCATCAAGGTCACCAACCCCGACGTGCTCACGCTCGACGTCGAAATGCCGCGCATGGACGGTCTGGAGTTCCTAGAGAAGCTCATGCGCCTGCGGCCGATGCCGGTGGTCATGGTGTCTTCACTGACCGAGCGGGGCTCGGAGATCGCGCTGCGCGCGCTCGAGCTCGGCGCCATCGACTTCGTGACCAAGCCGCGCCTGGGCGTGCGCGACGGCCTGCTCAACTACACCGAGCTCATCGCCGGCAAGATCCGCACGGCCGCCAGCGCGCGGCTGCTGCCGAGCCGGCATGCGGCCGCGGCCAAGTCACCGGCCGACGCGCCGCAGGAATCGCTGCTGCGCAGCCCGCTGCTCAGCACCGAGAAGCTGATCATCATCGGCGCCTCCACCGGCGGCACCGAGGCCATCCGCGAGGTGCTGCAGCCGCTGCCGCCCGACTCGCCCGCGGTGATGATCGCGCAGCACATGCCGGCCGGCTTCACGCGTTCGTTCGCGCAGCGCCTGGACGGCCTGTGCCGCATCAACGTCAAGGAAGCGGAGCACGGCGAGCGCGTGCTGCCGGGCTATGCGTACATCGCGCCGGGCGGCTTTCACCTGTCGCTGGGCCGAAGCGGCGCCAACTACGTGGCGCACCTCGACCAGGAGCCGCCGGTGAACCGCCACCGCCCGTCCATCGACGTGCTGTTCGATTCGGCCGCCAAGTACGCGGGCAAGAACGCCATCGGCATCATCCTGACCGGCATGGGCAAGGACGGCGCCGAGGGCCTGCTGCGCATGAAGCGCGCCGGCGCCCACACGCTGGCGCAGGACGAGGCCAGCTGCGTGGTCTTCGGCATGCCGCGCGAGGCCATCGCGCTGGGCGCGGTGGACGACGTATCCCCCCTGAGTGAAGTGAGTCGCCGGGTTCTGGCGCACCTTCGCACGTTCGGCGAACGTGCGAACCGAGTTTGAAAATCGACCTGTTGGAGTTGGAAATATCGTGATCGACAAGAGCATCAAAATCCTGGTTGTGGACGACTTCCCGACCATGCGCCGCATCGTGCGCAACCTGCTGAAGGAACTGGAGTTCCTCAACGTCGACGAGGCCGAGGACGGCGCGGCCGGTATCGAGAAACTGCGCGGCGGCAATTTCGGCTTCGTGGTGTCCGACTGGAACATGCCGAACATGGACGGCCTGACCATGCTGCAGACCATCCGCGCCGACCCCGAGCTCAAGAAGCTCCCGGTGCTGATGGTCACGGCCGAGGCCAAGAAGGAAAACATCGTGGCGGCCGCACAGGCGGGCGCCAACGGCTATGTGGTGAAGCCGTTCACCGCCGCCACGCTCGAAGAGAAGATCACCAAGATCTTCGAGAAGCTGGCCAAAGAGGCTGCCTGACATGAGCCAGGACGCATCGGTGGCCGCGGACTCCACCAACAACACCGCGGAACAACTGCTCGGGCGCATCGGCCAGCTCACGCGCCAGCTGCGCGAAGGCCTGCGCGAGCTGGGTCTGGACAAGCAGGTGGCCAAGGCCGCCCAGGCCATTCCCGACGCGCGCGACCGCCTGAGCTACGTGGCGGCGACCACCGAGCGCGCGGCGCACCGCGCGCTCAACGCCATCGACGTGGCGCAGCCGCTGCAGGAAGCCCTTGCCAGCGACGCCAAGGGCCTGAGCAAGCGCTGGGACCAGTGGTTCGAGAACCCGCTCGAGCTCGACCAGGCGCGCGAGCTGGTGCTGGACACGCGCGGCTACCTCAACGAGGTGCCCGATCGCGCCAGCGCCATCAACTCGCAGCTGATGGAAATCCTCATGGCGCAGGACTTCCAGGACCTGACCGGCCAGGTCATCAAGAAGATGATGGAAGTGGTCAACGACGTGGAGACGCAGCTGCTCCAGGTGCTGATCGACAACTCCCCGCCCGAGAAGCGCCAGGAAGCCGCCCATAGCCTGCAGAACGGCCCGCAGGTCAAGCCCGGCAACCCCGAGGCCGTGACCGACCAGGCCCAGGTGGACGACCTGCTGGAGAGCCTGGGCTTCTAGAGCCCGCCCGGCCCTGCTTCATTGGCCGAACTGCAGGGCGATAAGGGCCCTTATCGGCAGATTGTTCCGGACGACCGAATTCAATAATTTGGTCATGAGCAAGGCGTACTTCGCCACTGCTGGTTCGGAGCATGAATGGCTGAGGAAAGCGATCTCGAAAAAACGGAACCCGCCTCCGAGCGGCGCCTGGAAAAGGCGCGCGAGGAAGGCAACGTTGCCCGTTCACGGGAGCTCACCACCTTCGTGATGCTGGGCACCGCGAGCGCGGGACTGTGGTTCAGCGCGGGGCTGCTCGGCGAGAGCATGGACGGTTCGCTGCGCCGCGGCCTGCAGTTCGAGCGCGCCAGCGCGTTCGACACCTCGCACATGCTGGCCCAGACCGGGCTCATGGGGCTGCAGACGCTGCTGGCCATCGGCCCGCTGTTCGCCATGATGATGGTGGCGGCCGTGGCCGCGCCGCTGATGCTCGGCGGCTGGATGTTCTCCGTCGAGGCCGTCGCGCCGAAGTTCAGCAAGATCAATCCGCTGGCCGGCATCGCGCGCATGTTCTCCGCCCAGTCGCTGGCCGAGCTGGTCAAGGCGCTGGCCAAGTCGGCGCTGATCGGCGGCGTGGCATGGTGGGTGATCGCGGGCGACATCGGCACGGTGATGGCGCTCATGGCCCAGCCCGCGCACTACGCGCTGCCGCACGCGCTGGTGCTGGTGGCCAAGCACTGCGTTCTGATCGCGGCCACGCTGTTCCTGGTGGCGCTGATCGACGTGCCGTTCCAGCTCTGGAGCTACTACCGCAAGCTGCGCATGTCGCGCGAAGACCTGCGCCAGGAGCACAAGGAAAGCGAAGGCGACCCCCACATCAAGGCGCAGATCCGCCGCCAGCAACAGCAGATCGCCAAGCGCCGGATGATGTCCGAGGTGCCCAAGGCCGACATCGTGCTGACCAACCCCACCCACTTCGCGGTGGCGCTGAAGTACCTGGACAGCGACATGCGCGCGCCGCGCGTGGTCGCCAAGGGCACCGACCTGGTCGCCGAGCGCATCCGCGAACTGGCGAAGGAACACAACGTCGCCATCCTCGAGGCGCCGCCGCTCACGCGTTCGCTCTACAAGCACACCAAGGTGGGCGAGGAGATTCCGAGCGGCCTCTACACCGCGGTGGCCGAAGTGCTGGCGTGGGTCTACCAGCTCAAGCGCTGGAAGAGCGAGGGCGGCGACGCCCCGCGCACCCCCACCGACCTGCAGGTGCCGCAAGCCCTTGAATACACAGTGAAAGACACAGCGAAAGCCGCATGAACGCGATGACCAACCTGTTGCGTCTGCCGACGCAGATGTTCTCCGGATCGCAGTTCAAGGGACTGGCCGGGCCGATTCTCATCATCATGATCCTGAGCATGATGGTGCTGCCGCTGCCGCCATTCCTGCTCGACCTGCTGTTCACCTTCAACATCGCCATGTCGGTGATGGTGCTGCTGGTGAGCATGTACACCATGAAGGCGCTCGACTTCGCGGCCTTCCCGGCGGTGCTGCTGTTCTCCACGCTGCTGCGCCTGTCGCTGAACGTGGCCTCCACGCGCGTGGTGCTGATGAACGGCCACACCGGCCCGGACGCGGCCGGCAAGGTGATCGAAGCCTTCGGCCACTTCCTGGTGGGCGGCAACTTCGCGGTGGGCGTGATGGTGTTCATCATCCTCGTGCTCATCAACTTCATGGTGATCACCAAGGGCGCGGGCCGCATTGCCGAGGTGGGCGCGCGCTTCATGCTCGACGCGATGCCCGGCAAGCAGATGGCCATCGACGCCGACCTCAACGCCGGCCTGATCGGCGAGGAAGTGGCCCGCAAGCGCCGCCAGGAAGTGGCGCAGGAAGCCGACTTCTACGGCTCGATGGACGGTGCCAGCAAGTTCGTGCGCGGCGACGCGATCGCGGGCCTGCTCATCATGGTGATCAACATCATCGGCGGGCTGGTGGTCGGCATGGTGCAGCACGGCCTGGACTTCTCCACCGCCGGCAAGACCTACACGCTGCTGGCCATCGGCGACGGCCTGGTGGCGCAGATCCCGGCGCTGGTGATCTCGACCGCGGCGGGCGTGATCGTCTCGCGCGTGACCACCGACGAAGACGTCGGCAGCCAGCTCACCGGGCAGCTGTTCTCCAACCCGCAGGTGCTGTTCCTGACGGCCGGCATCGTCGGCCTGCTGGGCATGATTCCCGGCATGCCGAACCTGGCGTTCCTGCTGATCGCGGGCGGCCTGGTGTGGCTGGGCCGCCGCCTGGTGCAGCGCAAGCCGCAGCAGCAGGCGGCGCAAGAGGCGGCCGCCGCGCAGGCCGCCAACCTCGCGCCCGGCAGCGAGATGGCCGAGGCCACCTGGGACGACGTGGCCATGGTCGACCCGCTGGGCATGCAGGTCGGCTACCGCCTGATTCCGCTGGTGGACCAGTCGCAGCAGGGCGAGCTGCTGGGCCGCATCAAGAGCATCCGCAAGAAGATCGCGCAGGACATCGGCTTCCTGGTGCCGGTGGTGCACATCCGCGACAACCTGGAGATCAAGCCCAACACCTACGTCATCACCCTGAAGGACGTGGAGATCGGCCGCGGCGAGGCCTTCCCGAACCAGTGGATGGCCATCAACCCGGGCCAGGTGTCGGGCACGCTGCCCGGCGCGCCCACGCGCGACCCGGCCTTCGGCCTGCCCGCGGTGTGGATCGACGCCAGCCAGCGCCAGCAGGCGCAGGTGTACGGCTACACGGTGGTCGATGCCTGCACCGTGATGGCCACGCACCTGAACCATCTCATACAGACGCATGCGGCCGAACTGCTGGGCCGCCAGGAAGTGCAGCAGCTGCTCGACCAGATCGCCAAGACCGCGCCCAAGCTCACCGAGGACCTGGTGCCGAAGGTGCTGTCGCTCAGCACGCTGCACAAGGTGCTGCAGAACCTGCTCGACGAAGAGGTGCCGATCCGCGACATGCGCACCATCCTCGACGTGATGGCCGAGCACGCGCCGACCATCAAGGACCCGACCGAGCTCACCACGCTCACGCGCCTGGCGCTGGGCCGCGCCATCACGCAGCAGCTGTTCCCGGGCGATGGCGAGATGCAGGTCATCGGCCTGGACGGCGCGCTCGACGGCGTGCTGCAGCAGGCGCTGGGCAGCAGCGGCGGCATCGAGCCCGGCATTGCCGACAACCTGCTGCACCAGGCGCAGGCCGCCATCCAGCGGCAGGAGCAGATGGGGCTGGCCCCGGTGCTCGTCGTGCAGCACTCGCTGCGCGTGCTGCTGTCGCGTTTCCTGCGGCGCAGCCTGCCGCAGCTCAAGGTTCTTTCGCACGCGGAAATCCCTGATTCCCGCACCATCAAGATCACCGCCGCCATTGGAGGACGAGGTTGAATTCCCAGCAGAACGACGTGCGCACCACCGCACGCAAATTCGTCGCGGCCACCAGCCGCGAAGCCCTGAGGCTGGTGCGCGAGGCGCTGGGCGCCGACGCCATCGTGCTGACCCACCGTGCCACCGCCGAGGGCGTCGAGATCGTCGCCATGGTGGAGGGCGACGTGCAGGGCGTGGCGCGCAATGCGGCGCCGGCGGCTGTCGCGGCCGTACCCGTGCCCGCACCTGCGGCGGTCCCTGCCGCGGCGGCCGTTGCTCAGGCCGCTCCGGTTGCACCTGTTGCTCAGGCCGCGCGCCCCGCGCCCCAGCCCGTGGCCGCGCCCGCGCCAGCACCCGCGCCCCATGGCGACACTGTGCTCAACGAACTGCACTCCATGCGCGGCATGATCGAAGAGCAGCTCGCCAGCGTGGTCTGGAACGACAAGCAGCGCCGCGACCCGGTGCGCGGCCGCCTGCTGCGCACGCTGCTGGGCGCCGGCTTCAGCGCGCGCCTGTCGAAGGCCATGCTCGAGAAGCTGCCCACCGGCCAGACCTACGCCGAGGGCATGGCCTACGTGCGCTCCGAGCTGATCCGCGCGGTGCCCGTGCATGAAGACGAAGACGCCCTGTTCGCGCAGGGCGGCGTCTATGCGCTGATGGGTCCGACCGGCGTCGGCAAGACCACCACCACCGCCAAGCTGGCCGCGCGATGCGTGATGCGCTTCGGCGCCGACAAGCTCGCGCTGGTGACCACCGACAGCTACCGTATCGGCGCCTACGAGCAGCTGCGCATCTACGGCCAGATCCTCAACGTGCCCGTTTACGCCGTGAAGGACGCGGCCGACCTGCACCTGGTGCTGCAGGACCTGCGCGACAAGCACATGGTGCTGATCGACACCGTCGGCATGAGCCAGCGCGACCGCGCCGTGCCCGAGCAGATCGCCATGCTGGGCCAGAGCCCGCGCCCGGTGAAGCGGCTGCTGTTGCTCAACGCGACCAGCCACGGCGACACGCTCAACGAAGTGGTGCACGCCTACCGCCACGGCAACGACCTGACCGGCTGCATCTTCACCAAGGTCGACGAGTCCACGCACCCGGGCGCGCTGATCGACACCGTCATCCGCCATCGCCTGCCGGTGCACTACATCTCCAGCGGCCAGAAGGTGCCCGAGAACCTGATGCAGGCCGACCGCGCGCAACTGGTGGACAGCGTGTTCCAGCCGCGCCAGCACAACCCGCTGTTCGTGCCGGCCGAAAGCGACCTGCAGGAAGAGCCCGCGGGCACCGCGCCGTCGGCACAGGTGGTGCAGGCGCAGGGCGAAGCCGACCGCCTGCGGCTGAAGTACCAGAACCTGATCCGCGCGATGGCGCACGACGCGCAAGAACTGGCCACGGCCGCCAGCGCTCTGGCCGGCGCGCAGATCGGCTTCGAGCGTGCGCGCGGGCTGTGGCGCAATGCCGCCGACGAAGACATCGGCCAGAAGGCCGTGCTGCAGGACCTGATGGTGCATGCGCGCGGCGAGATTGCGGCCGGCTGCGAGACCCATGTGCTTGCGCTGTGCGGCCAGGTCGGCCTGCGCTCCAACGAAGGCGGCGACGCCTACGAATGCCACGGCAGCCTGCTGCTGTCGGACCGCAGCGGCCTGCCGCTGGCCGCGCCCAACCAATGGCTTTCCACCGCCGCCACGCGGGGCATGAAAGACGCCTCCCGCAAGCCGGGCGCGCGCCAGGTGCCGTGGCTGCGCCAGCAGGACTTCGGCGGCAAGCCGATGGTGCACGTGCTCACGCGCATGCCCGGCCTCGAGTCGATGCTGCAGTGGCAGGCGGACGGCCAGCGCTGGCTGGCGCGCGCGCCGGGCTCCACGGCGGTGGTCGATGCGCGCACCGGCGCACCCGACACGCTCGCGCGCCTGGACCTCGAGTTCAGCGAAGGGCAGGCCGTGCGCTTCCGCGGCAAGGCCGCGCTGCGCTGCGAGGCGCAGGTCGACGTGGTGCTGCGCTTCAACGCGGCCGCGGTGGCGGCGGGCGTCGGGCGCGAGGCCATGCCCGCGCTGCGCTGCGTCGCCACGCGCATGCTTGACGCGCGCAGCGGCAACGTGCTGGCGCAGAGCTATGCGCTCACGAACATCGGCACCGAAGTGACGGCGCGCCAGCTCGCCCAATGGCAGGCCTGGGCCAACGACGCCGAGCCGTGCTTCCGCCTGCTGCGCGACGGCGTGCAGCTGGTCGGCGGCATCGGCGAACTGGGCGACCCGAACAACATGAAGCGCCTGCTCATCGCCGGCCAGATGACCACCACCGTGTGGCGCCTCGCGCAGGCCGAGGGCGAATGGGCCGACCGCACCCGCGTGCTGCTGGGCCAGCTGACCGGCCGCCCGGTGCGCAACGGCCGGCTCATGAGCGGCAGCGCGCTGTATGCGGGCGTGGGCAAGCTTTTCCTGTTGCTGGAGGCGCTGGGCACCGAGTCCACCGCGCCCGTGCAGGCGCCGCGCGCGCTGGAGCCGCAGGGTTGAGGAGATCGCAATGAGCAAGATGGTCGCGGACCAGGCCGACGGGTTGCGCCGCCTGCTGGCGCAGACGCAGACGCGCGTGGTCGCGGTCACGAGCATGGGCCCGGGCGCGGGTGCCACCACGGCCGCGATGAACCTCGGCGCCGCGCTGGTGCAGCAGGGCAAGAACGTGCTGCTGCTCGATGAGCACTGTCCCAAGGTCGGCTCGGCCTGCGAGGTCTGGGCCATCGATCCGCTGGGCGGGCTGGCCGACGTGGCCTCCGGCCGGCTCACGCTCGCGAGCGCGGCGGTGCGCGCCGGCAGCGGCGTGCACGTGCTGCCCGCGCCGCCCGGCGTGGCCGGCGACGACACCGACCCGCGCACGATGTGGCGCGACGGCGTGGTCATCGTCGACGCGGCGCTCGACAGCGAAGGCCGCCTGTCGCCGCTCGCGCAGGCCGCCGACGAACTCCTGCTGGTGCTGCAGCCGCAGCCCGCGTCGATCACCACCGCCTATGCGGGCATCAAGCGCCTGCACTACGCGCACGGACTCAAGCAACTGCGCTTTCTCGTCAACGGCGTGGCCGAGGTCGAGGCGGCGCGCCGGATCATGAGCAACCTGGCCAACGCTGGCAGCCGCTACCTGGCGCTGTCGCTGGAGGCGGCCGGGTGGGCCCGCTTCGACGCGCGCGTCGCCGATGCGTGGCGGCTGAAGCAGACCATCGTCGAGGCCTTTCCCGCGAGCGCGGCGGCGGTCGATTTCCGCCGCGTGGCCGACGACATGGGCCGCTGGCCCTGGCGCGCCGATGCGCGCGCCGGCGTTGCTCCAGGCAAGCCAGCCCAGGCCGCGATGCACGCGGCCGCAGCCGCCTGACCCGGTTCCGGCAGATAACCGCAAGAGGACGTCCGTGTACACCGCACAGGGAACCATCGAGAAATCGCACCTGCTGGCGCAGCATCAGCCGCTGGTGCGCCGCATCGCATTGCAGATGATGGCCAAGCTGCCCGCCAGCGTGGAGCTGGACGACCTGATCCAGGCCGGCATGCTGGGCCTGCTGGATGCGTCCAGCCGCTACCAGGACAACCGTGGGGCGCAGTTCGAGACCTTCGTCAGCCAGCGCATCCGCGGCGCCATGCTCGACGAACTGCGCGCCAGCGACTGGGGCTCGCGCGGCCTGCGCCAGTCGGCCCGTGGCATCGAGAAGGCCATTCATGCGCTCGGCCACCGGCTCGGGCGCGCGCCGAGCGAGGGCGAGATCGCCAAGGAACTGAAGATGGACCTGGAGGCCTACCAGTCCATGCTGCAGGAAATACATGGCTGCCAGCTGCTCTATGTGGAGGACTTCGCGAAGGACGACCCGGACAACCCGTTCCTGGACATCCACTCGCAGGACGCGCGCCGCGACCGGCGCAGCGGCGACGACCCGCTGGAGCAACTGCTGGAGAGCGGCTTCCGCCACCAGCTGGTGGATGCGATTTCGGCGCTGCCCGAGCGCGACCAGCTGCTGCTGAACCTCTACTACGAGGAAGAACTGAACCTGCGCGAAATCGGCGCCATCCTGGAAGTGAGCCAGTCGCGCGTGTGCCAGCTGCACAGCCAGGCGATCAGCAGGCTGCGCGCGAAGCTCAAGGACCTGCTCTGACGACGACGCAGCCGGCCGCGACCGGATAGGCGTTGTCCGGCAGCACTTGGCGCCGCTCTCCGGCGCGGTGCCGCCGACCGGCGGGCGATGCTCACGGCTTGTCTCAGCCGCCAAAAAATAAACAACCCTCGACGCGCCGGCGGTCTCGGTCTGCCCGCCCGGCACGGCCCATTGCCGACTACGCGCTGATCGGCTCCACCCACAGCGCCGCGCTGGTGCACCTGGGCGGCGACATCGAGTGGCTGTGCCTGCCGCGCTTCGATTCCGCCGCCATGTTCGCGAGCCTGCTCGGCGACGAGCGCAACGGCCGCTGGACCATGCGCGCCAGGAGTGCCAAGGCCCGGGTCACGCGCCGTTACCTGCCCGGCACCATGGTGCTGGAGACCACCATCCACACCGCCAAGGGCACGGCCCTGGTGACCGACTTCATGCCGCGCCCGGCCGCGGGCGGCACGCACGAGGTGGTGCGCATCGTGCGGGGAGTGCGCGGCGCGGTGAACATGCACACCGAGTTGCGCATCCGCTTCAACTACGGCGAGTGGTGCCCCTGGGTCGAGCGGCGCGACGGCGCGGTGCATGCCGTCGCCGGGCCCGACGCGGTGCGGATCAGCTCCGGCGTGCCGCTGGTGAATGAAGACTTTGCGAGCCATGCCGATTTCACCGTGCTGGCCGGGCAGTCGATCGCGTTCGTGCTCGACTGGTTTCCCTCGCACGAGAACCCGCCGGTCACGCGCGACGCCAGCGCGTTGCTGGCCCAGGCCAGCGCCGAGTGGCGCGCATGGACCGACCGCTGCGGCTATCACGGCGAGTTCCGCGAGCCCGTCATGCGTTCGCTGCTCACGCTCAAGGCGCTGACCTACGAACCCACCGGCGGCATCGTCGCCGCGCCCAGCACCTCGCTGCCCGAGCAGCCCGGCGGCGAGCGCAACTGGGACTACCGCTTCTGCTGGCTGCGCGACGCCGCGCTCACGCTCTACGCGCTGATCGGCTCCGGCTATGTGGAAGAGGCCAGCGCCTGGCGCTGGTGGCTGATGCGCGCCGTGGGCGGCTCGCCCGAGGAACTGCAGGTGATGTACGGCCTGCACGGCGAACGCTCGCTCACCGAACTGGAACTCGGCTGGCTGCCGGGCTACGACGGCAGCCGGCCGGTGCGCATCGGCAACGGCGCGCACGGGCAGCGCCAGCTCGACGTGTACGGCTCGGTCATCGCGGCTTTCCATGCGGCGCGCAAGGCGGGCCTGGCGGACATGGACAAGGTCTGGCCGCTGGAGCGCGCCATCGCGAAGCAGCTCATGGTGCTCTGGAAGCAGCCCGACTGCAGCCTGTGGGAAGTGCGCGGCGAGCCGCGCCACTTCGTCCACTCCAAGATCATGTGCTGGCTGGCCTTCGACCGCATGATCGCGAGCGCGGAAGACTTCGGTCTCGAAGGGCCGGTCGACCACTGGCGCGCGGCGCGCGACGAGATCCATGCGGAGGTCTGCGCGCGCGGCTACGACGCGGCCAGCAATTCCTTCGTGCAGTACTACGGCGCCGACACGGTCGATGCCGCGCTGCTGTGGATGCCGCTGATCGGCTTCCTGCCCATCCACGATCCGCGCGTGCAGGGCACCATCGCGCGCGTCGAGAAAGAGCTGATCTTCAACGGGCTGGTGTATCGCTACCGCACCGAGAAAGGCGTCGACGGCCTGGAGGGCGGGGAGGGCGCATTCCTCGCCTGCAGCTTCTGGCTGACCAACGTGTACGTGGCCATGGGCAAGCTGCGCAAGGCGCGCGCGCTGTTCAAGCGGCTGCTGGCGCTGGGCAACGACCTGGGCCTGTTCGCGGAGGAATACGACCCGGTCGGACGGCGGCAGCTCGGCAATTTTCCGCAGGCGTTCTCGCACATCGGGCTGATCAACAGCGCGCATGCGCTGGTGTCCGCGGCGGGCGGCGTGTGGGAGCTGGCGGACCTCGACGGCAAGGCGCCGCTCAAGCGGCGGCGGCGTCCTTCGCGCGGCGGCTGAGCCGCGCGCCGATGTCGGCCACGATTTGCGCCACGGGCGTGTCGATGGCGGCATGCCAAACGTCCGTTTCGCTCGGGTCCGGCCGTTCCAGCGTCCGCAACTGGCTGTCGAGCAGGCTGGGCGGCATGTAGTGGCCGGTGCGCCGTTCCATGCGCTGGCGGATGAGCGCATCGGGCCCGTCCAGGAACACGAACTGCAGCGACGGCGACGCGGCACGCAGCCGGTCGCGGTAGGCGCGCCGCAGTGCGGAGCAGGCCACCAGCACGCCGCGCGGCGCGGCGGTGCGGTCGGCCAGGTTGTCGCCCACGCGGTCGAGCCAGGGCCAGCGGTCCGCGTCGCCCAGCGGCTGGCCGGCCCGCATGCGCGCCACGGCTTCGGGCAGGTGAAGTTCGTCGGCGTCGATCCAGGGCAGCGCGAGCAACTGCGCCAGCCCGGCCGCCACGCTGCTCTTGCCGGTGCCCGACACGCCCATCACCACCACGCAGGTGCGCTGCTGCGCGTGCATGCGGCTACAGGCTCGCGGTGATGCCGCCGTCCACGTACAGGATGTGGCCGTTGACGAAGCTCGAGGCGTCCGACGCGAGGAAGATGGCCGCGCCGCCGAGTTCCTCGACGTCGCCCCAGCGGCCGGCCGGCGTGCGGCCCGACAGCCAGGCCGTGAAGGCCTCGTCGGCCACCAGCGCCTGCGTCAGTTCGGTCTTGAAGTAGCCGGGGCCCAGGCCGTTGACCTGGATGCCGTGCTTGCCCAGGTCGATGGCCATGCCCTTGGTGAGCATCTTCACCGCGCCCTTGGTGGCGGCGTAGGGCGCGATGCCGGGGCGGCCCAGCTCGCTTTGCACCGAGCACACGTTGATGATCTTGCCGCGCTTGCGCTCGATCATGCGCTGCGCCACGAAGCGGCCCACGAAGAACACGCTGTCGATGTTGGTGGTCGTGATCTTGTGCCAGGCGTCGATGGGGAATTCGGCGAACGCGCCGCGGTGCTGCATGCCCGCGTTGTTGACGAGGATGTCGATGGGGCCCATGCCGGACTCGACCGCGGCCACGCCGGCCTCGACCGCCGCGGCATCCGTCACGTCGAAGGCGACCGATTCGGCCACGATACCCCGGGCGCGCAGTGCGTCGCGCGCGGCGGTGAGTGCGGCGGCGTCGCGCGCGTTGAGCACGACGCGCGCGCCGGCCTGGCCCAGTGCCGCCGCCAGCGCGAAGCCGATGCCCTTGCTGGAGCCGGTGACGAGGGCGGTGCGCCCGGAAAGATCGAACAGTTTCAAGAAGAGCTCCTTGGGACGGGGCGTGAGCGGGGTGCCCCGGTACGTGGCAACGGCAGGAAGTTACCGGTATCTTTTGAAAACGTCAATGGGTGAAGCCCGTGCTAGCTTTGCTACAGGCAATTCGTTAGAGTTACCGGTATCTTTCATGCCGCAGGAGACATCCGCTTGACCGCTACCGCCATTTCCCCGCACGTGCTCCTGGCCGGCGCCTATCCCGAGTGGGACATGGCGCCGATGCGGGCGGCCTACACCCTGCACCACCTGTGGGAGGCGCCGGACCCGGCGGCCTTCGTCGCCGAACATGCGGCCGACATCCGCGCCATCGCCACGCGCGGCGAACTGGGCGCGAGCGCGGAGCTCATCGCGTCGCTGCCCAGGCTGGAGCTGGTCGCCTGCTACGGCGTGGGCACCGACGCCATCGATCTCGCCGCCTGCCGCGCGCGCGGCATCCGCGTGACCAACACGCCCGACGTTCTCAACGGCGACGTGGCCGACCTTGCCGTGGGGCTCACGCTGGCGCTGCAGCGGCGCATTGCGGCCAGCGACCAGTTCGTGCGCAGCGGCGCATGGGCGCAAGGCGGCATACCGTTGGCCACGCGCGTCTTCGGCCAGCGCGTCGGCATCGCCGGTTTCGGCCGCATCGGCAGCACCATCGCGAAGCGGCTCTCGGGCTTCGACGTGGAGCTGGGCTACTTCAGCCGCAGCCCGAAGGCAGACAGCCCGCACCGCCACTTCGCGAGCCTGAGCGCGATGGCCGACTGGTGCGACGTGCTCATCGTCATCCTGCCGGGCGGCGAGGCCACGCGCGGCATCGTGAATGCCGAAGTGCTGCAGGCGCTGGGCCCCAGGGGCTGGCTGGTGAACGTGTCGCGCGGCACCACCGTCGACGAAGCCGCGCTGCTGCAGGCGCTGGAGGCGCGCAGCATTGCCGGCGCGGGGCTCGACGTGTTCCTCAACGAGCCGCGCATCGACCCGCGCTTCGCCGCGCTCGACAACGTGGTGCTGACCCCGCACCATGGCAGCGGCACCGAACAGACGCGCCGCGCCATGGGCGAGCTGGTGCGCCGCAACCTCGAGGCCCACTTCGCGGGCCAGCCTCTCATCACCCCCGTGGCCTGATCGCCCGAAGGAAAGAATCATGCGTTTGCGTTGTATGTGCCTCGTGATCCACGCCCCCGACGACCTGCGGCTGGACGAACAGGACGCCGGGGAAATCGGCCCCGGCCAGGTATTGGTGAAGGTCGGCATGGGCGGCATCTGCGGCTCCGACCTGCACTACTTTCACAACGGCGGCTTCGGCACCGTGCGCATCAAGGAGCCGATGGTGCTGGGCCACGAGGTGGCCGGCACCGTGGTGGCGGTGGCGCCCGGCGTGGAGAGCGTGCGCATCGGCGACAAGGTGGCCGTCAACCCGAGCCGCCCCTGCGGCGCCTGCAAGTTCTGCCTCGAAGGCCTGCCCAACCAGTGCCTGGACATGCGCTTCTACGGCAGCGCGATGCGCACGCCGCATGTGCAGGGCGCGTTCCGCAACATGCTGCTGTGCGAGGCCACGCAGTGCGTGAAGGTGGCCGACCACGTGCCGCTGCGGCTGGCCGCGCTGGCAGAGCCGTTCTCGGTGGGGCTGCACGGCGTGTCGCGTGCCGGGCCGCTGCTGGGCAAGCGCGTGCTGGTGTCGGGCTGCGGCCCGATCGGCGTGCTGGCCATCGCGGCGGCGCGCGCGCACGGCGCGGCCGAGATCACCGCCACCGACGTGGTCGACGAGCCGCTGGCCATTGCACGCGCCATGGGCGCCGACCGGACCATCAATGTCGCGCAGGACAAGACCTGGGTGTCCCGCCATTCGGCCGACAAGGGCACCTTCGACGTGATGCTCGAATGCTCCGGCAACGAACGCGCGCTGCGCGACGGCCTGGAAGTGATGCGCCCGCGCGGCGTGGTCGTGCAGCTCGGCCTGGGCGGCGACGTGAGCATTCCGCAGAACATGGTGGTGTCGAAGGAGCTGAGCATCTGCGGCTCGTTCCGCTTCCACGCCGAGTTCGCGCTGGCGGTGCGGCTCATCAACGAAGGGCGGGTCGACCTGTCGCCGGTGGTGACGCACACCTTCCCGATGCTGCAGGCGCGCGAGGCCTTCGAGCTGGCGAGCGACCGCAAGCAGGCGATGAAGGTGCTGATCGACTTCGCGGGTGCAGAAGCGGCAGCCTGAGGCCGCTCAGGAGCTCTCCCGCTGCTCGACGCGGAACGGAATCAGCACCGTCTCCGGCGGCGGCCGATGCCCGTCCCGCGTGCCGTCGATCACCCGCAGCAGCAGCTCGCCCGCCGCCGTGCCGATGCCCATGCAATCCACCGCCACGGTGGTGATGCGCGGATGGCAGGCGCGCGCGACTTCGAAGTCGCCAAAGCCCGCGATCGCGATGCGCCCGGGCACGTCCCAGCCCCGGCGCTGGCATTCCATCAGCGCGCCGAAGGCCGAGAGGTCGGACACGCAGAGCACCGCATCCACGTCGGGCCACTGGCGCACGAGCTGCGCGATGGCCTCGCCGCCTTGCGCCATCGAGATCGGCGGCTGGCCGAAGCTGATGACGCGCCCGTCGGGCAGCCCCAGTTCGCGGATCGCCTGCGCATAGCCGCGCTGCCGGTCGGCGCCGCGCGTGTCGCGGTTCGAGGTGCCGCCGATGAACGCGATGCGCCGGTAGCCCTTGCCGTGCAGGTGCCGCACCATCGCCGCTGCGGCTTCGGCGTTCGAGAAGCCGACCGTGTGCCCGATGGGCGTGGCGGGCAGGTCCCAGGTCTCGATGACCGGCACGCCGGCGGCCTGCAGCATGGCGCGCGCGGCGGGCGTGTGGGAGCCGCCGGTGAGGATCACGCCCTCGGGCCGGCGCGCGAGCATGGCGCGCAGCAGGCGCTCTTCGGTCTCCACGCGGTAGTCCGTGTAGCCCAGCAGCAGTTGCAGCCCGCGCGATTCCACCGCCGCGGCAATGCCCTGCACCGTCTCAGAGAAGTTGGAGTTGTTGAGCGATGGGATCAGCGCCGCGACGAAACCAGAGCGCTTGCTCGAGAAAGTGCGCGCGGTCTGGTCGATCACGTAGCCCATCTCTTCACAGGCCTGCAGGATGCGCTCGCGCAGCGCCTGCGAGGTGACGCGGTCGCTGCCCACGCTGCGGTTGAGCGCACGCGAGACCGTCATCTTCGACACGCCGACGCGCGCGGCCACGTCGGCCATGGTGGGCGGGCGGGACGCTGGGGCGGAGGCTTTGGTCGGGGGCAATGGGCTCTCTCGGAATCGGGTTCGAAGGCAGGCGGCGTGATGCGATACCGATAACGCGGGTATCGCCTGTACGCATGCTACGGGAACTCCGGTGTTTGTGAAAACTCCGGAGCGGAATGCCGGCTGCGGCGTCTGCGGAAAGCCCGGGTTACAGGTATCTCTTCGCGCGTGTTCAGGGTTCAGGCCCGCTCTTTCTTCAGCTGTCGCAGGGCCGCTTCGGCATGCGTGATGAAGCGCCCGGCCAGCAGCGAGGCCGCGAAGTTGTCGTTGGTGACGGCGAAGACGTCGAAAGACGGCGCCTTCCCGATCGGCCGGAAGCTCAGCCGGTCGGTCATGCAGCCGCGCGCGGTGAGGTCGTCGACGATGGCCACGCCCGCGCCCGCCGCCGCCAGCGCGCAGGCGGTCTGGCCGGCGCGCACCTCGGTCTGCGCATCGGGCTGGCAGCCGTGCTGCAGGCACCAGTCGGCAATGATGCGGCCCTGCGGCGTGTCGGGGCTGAACGCGATCATGCGTTCGCCCAGGATGTCGGCCGGCTTCAGCGTGCGCCGCGCCTCCAGCGGGTGGCCCTTGGGAAACACGCCGGCCAGCGTCCATTGGCCGACGGGTCGCGCGTTGAGCAGCGGGTCGTCGATGGCCAGGGTGGAGATCGCCACGTCGGCCTCGTGCGCGGCCAGCCGCTTGACCATGTCGCGCGCCAGCAGCACCTCGACGTAGAAACGGGCGGCGGGGAACTCGCGGCCCAGCGCAGTGAGCGCGCGCGGCACCATGTCGAGCCCGGTGCTCGGGCTGCACAGCACGCGCAGCGTGAGCATCTTGCCGCTCTTGAGCGCCTGCGCGCAGTCCTCGATGCGCGCAACGCCGCGATACACCTGCTCGACCTCCGCGAACAGCGCCTGCGCCTCGGGCGTGGCCTGCAGCTTGCCCTTGCGGCGCTCGAAGAGGCGCAGCCCCAGCTGTAGCTCGATGTGAGACAGCATGCGGCTGATGCCCGGTTGCGACACGTGCAGCGAGCGCGCCGCATCGGTGACGGAGCCGGCCAGCATGACGGCGCGGAAGACTTCGATCTGTCGGAGGTTCATGACTTTGCCCGGCGCTTCGGCGTTGTTCGATAACGCGATGTTATGGGCTCGCCACATGTTGGTATTTGCCGCCCCGGCGCCGCGTTCCTAGCATCGGCGTGTTCCTTCATTCGATCAAAACCATAAGCAGAGGCATACAGGACATGGTTCACCGTCCAATCTCGGGCCGGGGTGCGCTGGCACCCGGCGTCACACGCAGAAGCGTTCTCTCGGCCGTGGCGCTCGGCGCCGCGGGCACCCTGGCCGCCGGGCCCTGGCGTGGCGCCGGGGCCGCCGAGGCATGGCCCACCAAGCCGGTGCGCATCATCGTGCCCTTCGCGCCGGGCGGCGGCGCCGACGGCTCGGCGCGCGTGCTGGCCGAGGTGCTCGCGCCGCAGCTGGGGCAGGCGGTGATCGTGGAGAACAAGCCGGGCGCCGGCAGCGCCATCGGCGTGGCGGCGGCCCTGCAGAGCCGCGACGGCCACACGCTGCTCATGGGCAGCAACAGCATGGTGATCAACCCGGCGCTGAACCCGAAGCTCACGTATGACGTGGCGCGCGACTTCGACGCCATCGGCATGGTCTCGCAGCAGCCGCTGGTGCTGGTGGTGCCGGCCGAGTCGAAGGCGATGACGGTGGCCGACCTCGTGGCGCAGGCCAAGGCGCAGCCCGGCAAGCTCAGCGCGGGCAACAGCGGCACCGGCACGCTGGCCCACCTGACGGCCGAACTCTTCGCGCAGGAGACCGGCACCTCGCTGGTCAGCGTGCCCTACAAGGGCGAGAGCGCGCTCATGCCCGACCTGATCTCCGGGCTGGTGTCGATGGGCTTCCTCAATCTGCCGAGCGTGATCGTGCACATCCGCTCGGGCCGGCTGCGCGCGCTGGCCGTGTCTTCGGCACAGCCGGTGGCCGAACTGCAGAACGTGCCCACCTTCCGCAGCCTGAAGCTGCAGAGCCTGGAAGTAGAGGGCTGGGCCACGCTGGTCGCGCCCAAGGGCTCGATTCCGCCCGAAGGGCTGGCCCGGCTCGAGAAACTGCTGGCCGCGGCCCTGCAGTCCGACGCGGTGAAGAAGCGCTTCGCCGCGCTGAGCCTCGAACCGTTCACCAGCGGGCGCGAGGCCACGGCCAGATACCTGAAGGCCGAAGGCAGCCGCTGGGGCGAAGTGGTGAAGAGCCGCGGCATCCAGCTGGAAAACTGAAATGAACGACAGCACGATTCAGGGGCAGGCAAGCAGCCGCACGGTCGAGGCCGACGTGGTGGTGTGCGGCGGCGGTGTCGCCGGCACGATGGCGGCCGTGGCGGCGGCGAGGCAGGGCGCGTCGGTCGTGCTGGTGGAGCGCTACGGGTTCCTCGGCGGCAACGCGACGGCCGGCGCGGTGGCGCAGTTCAACAGCTGGCAGACCGGCAACGGCCGCAAGGTGGTGGCCGGCCTGGCTCAGGAGGTGGTCGATCGGCTGCGCCGCTACGACGGAGCCCGCGCGCACGAGACCTTCGTGATGTCCACCGGGCACCGCATGGACCGCGTCGAATACGCGCCCGAAGTGCTGAAGCTGGTGCTGGACGACATGGTGGCCGAGGCCGGCGTGCGGCCCCTGCTGCATGCGAGCCTGCTCGACGTGGCATGCGAGGGCCGCCGCATCGAGCGGGTGAGCGTGCTGACCAAGGGCGGGGTGCTGCAACTGCGCGCGGGCGTGCTGGTCGATGCCTCGGGCGACATGGATGTGCTGAAGCGGGCGGGCGCGCGTTTCCTTGAACTCGGCAACGGCGAGGCGCTGCAGCCGGCGACGATGATGTTCCGCTTCGGGCCGATCGACTTCGCGCGCTTTGGGGCGCTGTCGAAGGCCGAGCTTGCCGAACTGGCGGCGCGCGGCTTCGCGCAGGGCCGGCTGGCCCGCGCGGCGCTGCATTCGAGCCGCGATCCGTATTCGGACGACGGCTGGTTCAACATCAGCCGCCTGGGCATCGACGCCACCGACCCGATGGCGCTGGGCGCTGCCGAGATCGAAGGGCGGCGCCAGGCGTGGAAGGCGGCTGGCTTCCTCGCGGATGCGGTGCCCGGCTGCGAGCGCGGGCGGCTGCGGGCCTTCGGCACGCAGGTCGGCGTGCGCGAGACGCGGCGGATGGAGGGCGACCATGTGCTGACGGCGGCCGAACTGCTGGAGCCGGTGCGGTTTCCCGACGCGATCGCCGCGGGGGCATATCCGATCGACATCCACCCCGCGACGGGCGGTGCGCTGCACTACGTGCCGATGGACGCAGACCACGTGTATCAGATTCCGTACCGCAGCCTGGTGCCGAGCGTGCTCGACAACGCGCTGGGCGTGGGCCGCGGCATTTCGGCGAGCCACGAGGCGCTGGCGGCGATCCGGGTGATGACGATCTCGATGGCGGTCGGTCAGGCCGCCGGCATTGCCGCGGCCATGGCCGCCAGGGCGGCGGAGGGCGGCATGGGAGCGCAGGTGCGCAAGGTGCCGGTGCCCGCGCTGCGCGAGGCGCTGCTGCGCGGCGGCGCCGTGCTCGGCTAGCGCCGCCGGCAGCCTGGCGTCAGAGCCAGTTGCCGCTCTGCGGCATCTGCACCTTCTCGGCCGGGTCGTCGCTTGTCACGAACGAGCCGATGACGACGCTCAGGATCGAGATGAAGATGCTCGCGAACAGCGCGGTCCAGAAGCCGGACACGCGGAAGCCCTTCACCAGCGCGGCCACCAGCAGGATCATCAGCGCGTTGATGACCAGCAGGAACAGGCCGAGCGTCACGAGCGTCAGCGGCAGCGTGAGCACGATCAGCAGCGGCTTGACGACGGCATTGGCCAGGCCCAGCAGCAGGGCCGAGACCACCAGCGCGCCGGTGCTCTCGAACTTGATTCCCCGAAACAGATGGCTCGCCACCCAGAGCGAGATGGCCGTGATGGCCCAGTGGATGAGAAAAGGGGCCAGGTTGTTAAACATTTCCGGGGGCTCGTGATTCGTGGAAAAAGGAGCCGGCCATTATCCGTGGCCCGTGGGAACGCCGTTTTCTCCTGTTACGCGCAGAAACAACGGGCGACACCCCGTTAAGATCCCACCTCTTTGGCGCCCCGTGCAGAAGGGGCTTTTTTCATGGCCGGACAAACAAGGGTCATCACCACATGGCCAATGCCTCGATCGCGAGCTTGACACCCGCCCCGGCTTCGGCCGACGAGGCCGAATCATGGGTGCGCGGCGAGCTCATCCGCAGCCTGATGCGCTCGGCGCGCGGCTCCTACCTCGTCTCGGCCGCGCTGATGCCGGCCATGGTCGGCCTCAACTGGGCCTACATCCCGCGCTGGGAACTGATCACCTGGCTGGTGGCCGGCCTCATCGCCACGGCCTGCCGGGCCTGGGGCGCGCAGGTGTATGCGGTGCGCTATGCGGGGCGCAGTGCCGCGGCGCAGCTGCAGTTCACCGAGCGCTACGGCTTCGTGTGGAGCACCAGCGCGGTGGTGTGGGGCTTCTCGGTGCTGCTGTTCTTCGAGCGCACGCCGCAGGCCAACCAGTTCATGAGCTGGCTCATCGTGGCCGGCGTAGGCACCTTCCCGCTGAACGGGCTGGCGCTGCATCCTCCGCTGCTCAAGCGCTACGTCAACACGCTGTTCATCACGATGCTGGGCGCGGTGCTGATCCGGCTGTCGGGGATCATGCTGCATCACCCCCAGTTCCAGTACAGCTACCTGATGCCGGTCCTGCCGATCCTGCACTGGTTCCTGCTGCTGCGGGCCGGGCGGCACATCTACGAGACGGCGCGCAACAGCCTGGAGCTGCTGTTCCACAACCACATCCTGATCAAGTCGCTCACGCAGCAGCGGCAGGCGGCGGTGTCGGCCGTGGCCATGAAGAACCGCTTCCTGGCCAGCGCCGCGCACGACATGCGCCAGCCGGTGCTGGCGCTCTCGCTGTACGCCGACTGGCTGCGCAACGAGCCCGAACTGGTGCTGGAACTCGCCCCGAAGATCGTGCGCGCCACGCATGCGGTGAACGCGCTGTTCGACTCGATGTTCGACCTGGCGCGCATCGACTCGGGCCAGGTGCGCCTGCACGTCGAGCGCGTCGACGTGCCCGAACTGCTGCACGACCTGGAGCTGCAATACCGCCCCGTGGCCGAGAGCCGCGGGCTGGACTTCCGGGTGCACGTGTGCGAAGGCTCGTTCCTGACCGACCCGATCCGGGTGCGCCGCATGATCGGCAACCTGCTGGCCAACGCCATCAAGTACACGACCGAAGGCGGCGTGCTGCTGGCCGCGCGGCAGACGCGCGACGGCCTGCGCGTGGAAGTGTGGGACACCGGCATCGGCATCGCGCCCGAGCATCTGCGCGACGTGTTCCTGGAGTTCTACAAGGTGGCCGACCATGCCGGCACCTCGGACGGCTTCGGCCTCGGCCTGGCCATCGTCGCTCGGCTGTCGCACGTGCTGGGCCACCCGGTGAGCGTGCGGTCGCGGCTGGGCAGCGGCAGCGTGTTCCGCGTGGCGCTGCATGACGCGGACGAGGCGGTGGCGCAGGCGCGGGTGACGGCTTCCGGCGGCTGAAGAAAAAAAACCGCGCAACGCGCGGTTTTTTCTTTCCAGAAACACCGGGAAGGAAGTGCGCGAAGCCTGGGGGTTAGCCCGAAAGCAATCCGTTCGTACGCGCGTAATGCAAGGCCTGCGTCCGGCTCTTCACCCCCAGCCGGCGGAACAGCCGCCAAAGGTGAACCTTCACCGTGTGCTCGCTGATTTCGAGGTCCGTAGCGATGTCTCGGTTGCTCATGCCCTTGTCGAGCATGGCGATCAGCTGCGTCTGGCGCTTCGACAGCTTGCCGCTGTTGGCGGCCGGCGGCTCGTCGGCTTCGTCTTCCGAACCCGCCATCAGCAGGCCGCGAAGGGCGGCCGCCAGCTCGTTGGAGCTGGCCGATTTCTCGATGTAGGTATCTGCACCCGCCTCGATGCAGGCGTCTTCCATGTCGGCCGCCGGTGCCGCCGAATACACGGCGATCGGCACGTTGGGATAGACCTGCTTGACCGCGATCACGCCCGACACGCCATTGGTGTCCGGGAGCTTCAGGTCAAGGCAGAAGAGGGTGGGAGCGCCGCGCTGCTGGACGGATCCCGCGAGCTTGTCGAGGCGCTCGAGCTCGACGATGTTCTCGGCCGGTCGCAAGCGCCGCAAGACCATCACGATCGCGTCGCGCATCAGGGGGTGGTCGTCGATGACATAAATGCTCATGTTTTCTTCCTTTGTGATCGCACCGTCTTCTCTCTTCCTGCTCACCGGCGGGTAGGCCGGTGGGTTCCGCCGGATCAACTTCCCTGGTTGTTGGGCGTTGCCTCGGCCAGTGCCTCCAGCGCCTCGGTGACGGCGCGTGTTCCTTCCGTGTCGACGGGTTCAAGCTGCCCGGCCAGCGCGGTCAATGCCGCGCCGCGCTGCTCCTGCAAGGCCGCGATGGTACGGCCGGCTTCCTGCGGCGACGCGAATCCACGGCTCTGGAGCAGGGTTTCGCCGCGCGCATCGAGCAGCTTGAAATAGAAGAGGCCGTCGGCCTTCTCGCGGTATTGCTTGAAGCTGGGCTTCGCGACCTTGGCCGCCTTGGCGCCGGCCTTGTCCTTGCCGGCCGCGAGATTGCGCAGGCCGACCGCATGGCGCAGCTCCACCATGAAGGGCTTCGACAGCGCGCGGGCCTTCTCGGCACCGATGAGCAGCTGGCGCTCGATCTCGGCCGGGTTGTTCATGAGCGCGTCGTAGCGCTCGCGCAGCGGCGCCACTTCGAGATCGATACGCTCGAAAAGCAGCTGCTTCGCATCGCCCCAGCCGATGCCGTCGGCATAGGCCTTGCGGAGCATCTCGGTCTCGTCGGCGTCGGCAAAGGCCTGGTAGATCTGGAACAGCGCGGAGCCTTCGGTGTCCTTGGGCTCGCCGGGCGCGCGCGAGTCGGTCACGATGCTGGTGATCTGCTTGCGCAGGTACGCGCGCGGCGCGAACAGCGGGATCGTGTTGTTGTAGCTCTTGCTCATCTTGCGGCCGTCCAGGCCGGGCAAGGTGGCGACGGCATCGTCGATCTCGGCGTCGGGCAGCGTGAAGTGCTCGCCGTACAGGTGATTGAAGCGCTGCGCCATGTCGCGCGCCATCTCGATGTGCTGCACCTGGTCGCGGCCCACCGGCACCTTGTGGGCGTTGAACATCAGGATGTCCGCGCCCATGAGCACCGGGTACATGAAGAGGCCGGCCGTCACGTCGGCGTCGGGGTCTTCACCCTTTGCGGTGTTCTTGTCGATCTGCGCCTTGTAGGCATGCGCGCGGTTGAGCACGCCCTTGCCGGTGACGCAGGTGAGGAACCAGGTGAGCTCGGGAATCTCGGGGATGTCGGACTGGCGGTAGAAGGTGACGTGCTCCGGGTCGAGGCCGCAGGCCAGCCAGCTGGCGGCGATCTCGAGGGTGGAGCGCTGGATCTTTGCCGGCTCCTGCACCTTGATGAGCGCGTGGTAGTCGGCCAGGAAGAAGAAGCTCTGCACACCGGGCGCGACGCTTTGCCGCACCGAATGGCGGATCGAGCCGACGTAGTTGCCGAGGTGGGGCGTACCCGACGGGGTGATGCCGGTCAGGACGCGCAGTGGAGCTTTGGAAGACGGGGACATGGAACGAGGAACTTAGAACAGCAATGCCTTGAGCGGGGTGATGGCCAGATTGATGACGTAGTAGCCGACGTCCATCAACGGACGCAGCCAGTAGTTGCTGACGACACCGGCGAGCACCAGCGCCATCACGATGAAGAAGCCGTAGGGCTCGATGCGGGCCAGGAAATTCTGCGCGGGTCCGTTCGGCAGCAGGCCTGCCAGCACGCGCCCGCCGTCGAGCGGTGGCAGCGGGAACAGGTTGAAGGCCCACATGACCAGGTTGACCAGCACGCCGCCCTGCGCCATCTTGATGAAAAAGGTTTCATCGATGCCTGCCGCGACCAGCGCTATCAGCACCAGCGCCCAGAGAATGGCCTGGATGAAGTTCGAAGCCGGGCCCGCGAGCGCCACCCACACCATGTCGCGCTTCGGATGGCGCAGCCGCCCGAAGTTGACCGGTACCGGCTTGGCATAGCCGAAAAGGAAGGCGCCGGAGGTCGCGAAGTAGAGCATCAGCGGCATCAGGATGGTCCCGATGGGGTCGATGTGCTTCATCGGGTTGAGCGTGACGCGCCCCATGACCTCGGCGGTGTTGTCGCCGAAATAGCGCGCGACATAGCCATGGGCCGCCTCATGCACGGTGATCGCGAAGATCACCGGCAGTGCGTATATCAGTACGGTCTGTATCAGGTTGGAAATATCCACGGCGCGATTGTGTCAGACGGGGCGGGTCTCACCGCCCGATTTCAGAGCCCCAGCACGGCCAATGTCCCGCGCCCCTGGCGCACCACGACAGGGTCGTCGCCCGTGCCCATGGGCGTGAGGTCGACCACCGTGGTGGGCTGCGAGGGGCAGGCCCCGGCGTCGATGACGGCGCCGATCTGCTTCTCGAAGCGTTCGCGGATGGTTTGCGCGTCGTTCAGTGCCTCGGTCTCGCCGGGTGCGATGAGGGTAGTGGCCAGCAGCGGCGCGCCGTGCAGCGACAGCAGCTCCAGCAGCACCTTGTGGTCCGGCACGCGCAGGCCGATGGTCTTGCGCTGCGGATGGCTCACGCGGCGCGGCACTTCCTTGGTGGCTTCGAGCAGGAAGGTGTAGGGGCCGGGCGTGGCGGCCTTCAGCAGGCGGTATTGCTTGTTGTCCACACGTGCGTAGTTGGCCAGCTCGCTCAGGTCGCGGCACAGCAGCGTGAGGTGGTGCTTGTCGTCGACCTGCCGGATGCGGCGAAGCTGGTCGACCGCGTCCTTGTCGTCGAGGTGGCAGGCCAGGGCGTAGCTGGAGTCGGTGGGCACGGCCACGATCTCGCCGCGCTCGAGCAGCGCGACGGCCTGCTTGAGCAGGCGCTGCTGCGGGTTGTCGGGGTGGACTTCGAAGTACTGGGCCATAGGAAATATCTCCGGGTCAGGATTCCGCGGGTTCGATCGGCACGCGCCGCTCGCGCACGGTGAGCCATGCGCCGGCCGCGCCGCACACGGCGATCATCGCCATGCCGATGAGCGAGAAGCGGTCGGGCACATGGGAAAAGACAAGCCAGCCGCCCAGCATTGCAAAGGCGATCTGCGCATAGAGGTAGGGCGTGAGCGTGGAGGCCGGCGCGCGCTGGTAGGCCAGGATCAGCATGAAGTGCCCCACCGTGCCCATGAACCCCATGAGGCAAAGCAGCGCCCACCATTCCCACGATGGCAGCGCGGTCCATGCGAAGGGCACCACCAGCGAGGCGATCAGCGTGCCGACCCAGCCGGTGTAGAAGTGCATGGTCAGCGGGTTCTCGGTCTGCGCGAGCTTGCTGGTGAGCACCTGGAACCAGGCGTTGGTCAGCACCAGCCCCAGCGGCAGGAAGATGGCCCAGCTGAAAGTGCCGCCGCCCGGGCGCAGGATCACCAGCGTGCCGGCGAAGCCGCCCGCCACCAGCGTCCAGCGCAAGGGCGACACATGCTCCTTGAGCGTGGTGGCGGCCAGCAGCGTGATGACCAGCGGCGCGATCAGCACGATCGACGTGAACTCCGCCAGCGGCATGTAGCGCAGGCTCAGGAACGCGAAGACGCTCGACGACAGCAGCAACGCACCGCGCAGCGCCTGGTAGCGCGGATGCCGCGTGCGCAGCAGCGCGGTGCCGTGCAGCGGCAGCAGCACGATGGTGGTCGCCACGGCCTGGAACGCATAGCGGAACCACACGCCCATGAGAATCGGCACGCCGAGGGTGGAGAACTTGGTGGCGGTGTCCAGCGTGGCGAAGCAGGCCACCGCCAGCAGCACGAGGCCGATGCCCGCGAGGATGCGTTCCGCCTCGACCCTGCGGGCCGTCTGCGCCGCCGAACGTGCACTGGCCAGCGCAACGGTTGCCGCGTTGTCGATGCCGGGCCCGGGGCTCTGGCTCACTGCTGAATGCGGTGGCCGAGCAGTTCCCACACAGGAGTGAGCGCGCCGGGCAACGGCGGCAGCTTGCCGAGATCGCAATGGCTCTCGTCGGGGCTGTGGAAATCGCTGCCGCGCGAGGCGGCGAAATCGAACTCGAGCGCCTTGTCGGCGTACTCGACATATTCGGCCAGCGTGTGGCTGCCGGTGACGACCTCGATCGCCTGGCCGCCGTGCGCCTTGAATTCCAGGAACAGCGCGTATTCCTCGTTGGCCGAGAACTTGTAGCGGCCCGGGTGCGCGATGACGGCGATGCCCTTGGCGGCGGTGATCCAGTGCACGGCGTCCTTCAGCGAGGCCCAGCGGTGCGGCACGTAGCCGGGCTTGCCTTCGGTGAGGAACTTGCGGAACACCTCGGGCGTGTCGCGGCAATGGCCCTGCTCGACCAGGAAGCGTGCGAAGTGCGTGCGGGAGATGAGTTCGGGGTTGCCCACGAACCTGAGCGCGCCTTCGTAGGCGCCATGGATGCCGACCTTGGCCAGCCCCTCGGACATTTCCTGCGCGCGCTTGCCGCGGCCGCCGCGCGTGTCGTAGAGGCCCTGCGTGATGGCCGCGTCGTCCGGGTCGAAGCCCAGGCCGACGATGTGCACCGTTTCTCCCGCGAATGTGACGGAAATCTCGGTGCCGGTGAGGTAGCGCATGCCGTTGGCGCGGGCAGCCGCCGCGGCGCGGTGCTGGCCGCCGATTTCGTCGTGGTCGGTGAGGGCCCAGAGCTCGACCCCGTTCGCGGCCGCGCGGGCGGCCAGTTCTTCGGGCGTCAGAGTGCCGTCGGAGACCACGGAGTGGCAGTGAAGATCGGCATTGAGGATGGAGGACACCCCACCATTCTAGGGGCTATGGAACAACGGTGCGGGCGCATGGATGCTATGCACGACGCTACTAAATAAATAGCATTACTGGCCCGCTGCATGCGGCTCAGCGCTTCTTGCGGAAAGCGGCCCAGGCCGCCACCGCGGTAAAGCTTGCCACGATGGCGACAACGATCCAGAACCCGTGCTTGTGGTCCGCGAGCGGAATGCCCCCCACATTCATGCCGAACAGGCCCGCCAGGATGTTGATCGGCAGGGCCAGCACGGTGACCACCGTCAGCACGAAGAGGCTGCGGTTGTTGTCCTCGTTGACGTTGGCGGCTATTTCTTCCTGCAGCAGCTTGATGCGCTCCTGCAGCGCCTGCATGTCGCGCAGCACCACCGAGAACTCTTCCGTGGAGCCGCGCAGTTCCTGCACGTCGGGTTCGGACATCCATGCCGGCGGCCCCTGCAGCAGCCGGAAGAGGGCCGCCGGCTCGGGCGCCAGCAGCCGCTGCAGCCGCACCAGCAGCCGGCGCAGCACGCCGAGCCGCGCGCGCTTGTGGTCGAGGCGCCCGGCCAGCAGCTCGTCTTCGATGCGGTCGATGCGCGAGGTGACGCCGCGCACGATCTTCACCAGCACGTCGGCCTGCGCGCGCAGCAGGTGTTCGAGCAGCTCGGTGCTCGAGCGCGGCGCGTCGCCGGCCTTCACGGCCGTGCGCAGCGCATCGACCGAGCGCAGCGGCTTGGTGCGCGCCGTGACCACGAGGCGCGGGCCCACGCTGATCCACAGCGTGGAGATGTCCGAGGGCTCGAAGCTGAACTCGAAGTGCACGTCGTTGATGACCGCGATCAGCGAGTCGTCGGCGCGTTCGATGCGCGTGGAGGGCAGCCCTTCGTGCAGCGTCTCGTAGAAGGTGTCGGACAGGTTCGCGTGCCGCACCAGCCAGCGCTCCGCATGCGCGTGGCTCAGGTTGAAGTGCAGCCAGACGTACGGCGGGTTTTCTTCGGCGCATTCGCGCTCGCGCTGCTGCGCCAGCCATGCGGCTGCCTGCACGGAGTCGATCGCCCGCGCGGGCTCGGGCGCCGACGCGTCGAACAGGTAGCCGGAGATCAGTCCGGCTTCGTCGCCGCCGTAGGACTGGGCGGCGAGATCATGAAATGCCGACAAGATGCGTGATTCAGAAGATGCGAGTGAAAAGCCAGTAGAGCGAACCCGACAGCAGCATCGCCACCGGCAGCGTGAGCACCCAGGCCAGCGCGAGGTTGCGCAGCGTCGACAACTGCAGGCCCGAGCCGCTGGCCGTCATGGTGCCGGCCACGCCGGAGGACAGCACGTGCGTGGTCGATACCGGCAGGCCGTACATGTCGGCCGCGCCGATGGTGATCATGGCCACCACTTCGGCCGAGGCGCCCTGCGCGTAGCTCAGGTGCGTCTTGCCGATCTTCTCGCCCACGGTCACGACGATGCGCTTCCACCCGATCATCGTGCCCAGGCCCAGCGCAATGGCCACCGCGACCTTGACCCACAGCGGGATGAAGCGCGTGGCGGTGTCCAGTTCTTCGCGGAAGGTGACCACGCGCAGCCTGGTCTCGTCGTCGAACTTTGCGGCGCCGCTTTTCTCCAGATGGCGGATGGCTTCGGAGGCCAGGTACATGTCGTTGCGCACGTTGGCCACGGAATCGGCAGGCACGCCGGCCAGCGAACCGTGCGCCTTGACCTGCTGGCCGATGCTGCCGGCCGCGGCGGCCAGGGCCGGCACGACCGCGGCATTGAACTCCCGCGTGCGCACGTAGGTGGAGAGCGTCTCGCGCGCTGCTTCGGGTTGCAGCGCGGGCAGCGAGGCCGGCACGCTGCGGTTCAGCGCGTTCTGCGCCATCTCGGTCACCGCCACGAACTTGATGGTCTCGTTGGCGGGCATCGCGCGGTTCAGCGCGTAGGCCATCGGCACCGTGCCTACCAGGATCAGCATGATGAGGCCCATGCCCTTCTGCCCGTCGTTGGAGCCGTGCGCGAACGACACCCCGGTGCAGGTCAGGATGAGCAGGCCGCGGATCCACCACGGCGGCGGCTCGCTGCCCTTGGGCTCCTCATACAGCGCGCGGTTCTTCACGAAGGCGCGCAGCGCCAGCAGCAGCAGGGCGGCGCAGCCGAAGCCGACCATCGGCGACAGCAGCAGCGAATAGCCCACCTTGGTGGCCTGCCCCCAGTCGACGCCGCTGGTGCCGTCGCGGCCGTGCATGAGCGCATTGGCCACGCCCACGCCGATGATCGAGCCGATCAGCGTGTGCGAAGACGAAGCCGGCAGCCCGAGCCACCACGTGCCCAGGTTCCAGATGATTGCGGCGATCAACAGCGCGAACACCATGGCGAAGCCCGCGCCCGAGCCCACCTGCAGGATCAGCTCCACCGGCAGCAGCGCGATGATGCCGAAGGCCACGGCGCCGCTGGAAACCAGCACGCCCAGGAAGTTGAAGAAGCCCGACCACACCACCGCGAAGTTGGGTGGCAGCGAGTGCGTGTAGATGACGGTCGCCACGGCGTTGGCCGTGTCGTGGAAGCCGTTGACGAACTCGAAGCCCAGCGCAATCAGCAGCGCCACGCCCAGCAGGATGTAGGGAACCCATGTCGTGACCGGCACGCCGGAGGCGGCGACGTCGCCCACCAGGCTCCAGGCCGTGAACAGCAGGCCGGCTGCCAGCAGGCCCACGAAGGTGATCAGCGTGAGCGGACCGGGCTTGGCGTCGAGTTTGGGCCGGTGCGAAGCAGGCGCGGACGGCAACTCGGCATGCGGGGCTGCAAGCGTGTTCATGGACGATTCTGGGGTGTTGGAATGGCTTCAGATGGTGTTCGCCGCGTGTGACAACTACATGTCAACGGCGTCCAGACCGTCACGTAGTCGTCATACAGGGCGAGCAGCATGCCTTTTCGCCTTCTTTCAAACCTTTTCTCCTGCTGCCCCACCATGCCGACGAGCGCACTTCCCGACCATGAAGAACTGATGCAACGCATCGCCCGCGACCTGATCGACAGCTATGACGAAGAGCTGGAACTGGAGATCGAGGACCGCAACATCGACGGCCTGGACCCCTCGGCCGGCATCGGCGCCGCCACCGACAAGGCCGCCCGGCAGGCCTACTTCAAGGAACTGTTCCGCCTGCAGGGCGAGCTGGTCAAGCTGCAGGACTGGGTGCAGCACAGCAAGCAGAAAGTAGTCATCCTGTTCGAAGGCCGCGACGCCGCCGGCAAGGGCGGTGTCATCAAGCGCATCACCCAGCGGCTGAACCCGCGCGTGGCCCGCGTGGCCGCGCTGCCGGCGCCGAACGACCGCGAACGCACCCAGTGGTACTTCCAGCGCTATGCCGCGCACCTGCCGGCCGCCGGCGAAATGGTGCTGTTCGACCGCAGCTGGTACAACCGCGCCGGCGTCGAGCGCGTGATGGGCTTCTGCACCGACGACGAGTACGAAGAATTCTTCCGCACCGTGCCCGAGTTCGAGAAGATGCTCGTGCGCTCGGGCATCAAGCTCATCAAGTACTGGTTCTCCATCACCGACGACGAGCAGCACATGCGCTTTCTCGGCCGCATCCATGACCCGCTCAAGCAATGGAAGCTGAGCCCCATGGACCTGGAAAGCCGCCGCCGCTGGGAGGAATACACCAAGGCGAAGGAAATCATGCTGGAGCGCACCCACATTCCGGAAGCGCCGTGGTGGGTGGTGCAGGCGGTCGACAAGAAGAAGGCGCGCCTGAACTGCATCAGCCACCTGCTCGGCCAGATGCCCTACAAGGAAGTGCCGCACCCGGCCGTCGAGCTGCCCGAGCGCGAGCGCCATGCGGACTACCTGCGCCAGCCGGTGCCTGCGAGCATGATCGTCCCCGAGATTTACTAGGGCCTGTTCACCCTATTCAAGGGGTCGCGAAGCCCGCCACAGCCCGCCCCTGAAGGCGCGCGACGCAGTGCGTGTGTGCACACGCCCAAGGAGCGCAACGCCCAGGGGCGGGCTGTGGCGGGCTTCCCTTCGGGTTGCTGCGCAAAGGGGCTGTCTGCGGCGTTGCCCGCACTTGCAAGGCACCAGCCTTGCTGCGCGCGGGCGCCTTGCACCCAGCCCCTTTGCGCAGCAACGCGACCCCTTGAATAGGGTGAACAGGCCCTACCCCAGGCTTCGCGCACTTCGTGTCGCTTCTCCTTCCCCCTTGCAGGGGGCGACACCAACGGCCCGGCGGAGCCGGTTCCGTGGTGTCTCTGGACTGGGCCGCTGTTGGTTTGCGAGGGCTTTGCCTTCACACTGCGCCATGGCCCGTCGTTCCACCGCTTCTGTTTTTGCCCGCGCTTATGAGCGCAACCTCAAGGCGCTGACCCGGCTCACGCTGAGCAGCAGCAAGCGCGTGGCGGGGCAGGTGCAGCGCGCGACGGCCAAGCGGCTCAAGCCGCCGCCGGGCCGTGGGGACTGGCTCAGCGGGGTGGCAGTGGGGGCGGGCGGGGCGCGGGGCTATCACCTGTTCCGGCCGGCCGGGCTGCAGCTTGCGCCCGGGGAGAAGCTGCCGCTCATGGTCATGCTGCACGGTTGCGGCCAGACGGGGCGTGACTTCGCGGCCAGCACGCGCATGAACGCGCTGGCCGTGCGCCAGCGCTTTCTCGTCCTCTACCCGGAGCAGGACCGGCTGGCCCATCCGCAAGGCTGCTGGAACTGGTACGAGCGCCGCTCGGGCAAGGCCGACGCCGAGGCCGCCACGCTGATGGCCGCGGTCGACCAGGCCTGCATGCTCTACCCGGTGGACCGTGACCGTGTGGCGCTGGCCGGCCTGTCGGCGGGCGCCAGCATGGCGGCGCTGTTGGCCACGCGCTACCCGAATCGTTTCCGCGCCGTCGTCATGCATTCGGGCGTCGCACCCGGCGCCGCCAAGTCGTCGGCCACCGCGCTCGGCGCGATGCGCGGCCAGAACGTGCCGCCCATGCCGGTCACGGCCGTCGGCAAGGCGATGGGTGCCGCGGCCGTCTTCACCACCCTGCCGCCGATGCTGGTGCTGCACGGCGATGCCGACTCGGTGGTCGCGCCCAGCAACGCCGTCAGCAGCGCCGCCGTGTGGGCCACTGCCATCGGCGCGCAGCCGGGCCAGCCGCGCTACACGCAGCGCGGCAAGCGCCGGCCGATGCGGGTGACCGACTTCAAGCGCAATGGCCGCACGCTCGTCACGCTGTGCGAGATCGCCGGGCTGGGCCATTCATGGAGCGGCGGCGCATCGAAGCTGCTGTTCAGCGACCCCGAAGGGCCGGACGCGACGCGCATGGCATGGGCTTTTGCGGTTGCGCAGTTCAAGGCCGCGGCAAAGAAGGCCTGACCCGGCGACACTGGAGCGACATGGCCGCCGATCTGCAACAACTGACCCAGGCGCTGCGCGAATTCGCGAGCGAGCGCAACTGGGAAGAATTCCACTCCCCCAAGAATCTCGCCTCGGCCCTTTCCGTGGAGGCCGCCGAGTTGCTCGAGCACTTCCAGTGGCTCACCGAAGCCCAGAGCCGCAACCTCCCGCCCGACAAGCGCGCCGAGATCGGCATGGAGATCGCCGACGTCCTGCTTTACCTGCTGCAGCTCGCGGACAAGCTCGGCATCGACGTGATCGAGGCGGCGCGCAGCAAGATGCTGGTCAACGCCCGGAAGTACCCGGCGCCGCCGATCCCGCCGATCCCGCCGCCGGCCTGAATACCTCCGTGTACGCCACCCGGCGTATTTCACCTTCCTGGTGCATTCCGCAGACTCCTCCCCACGCCAGCCAAGCGCTGTCGACAAGGTTCAACCAACCCCGGAGCAGGAGTCCACATGCAACGTCGTTTCACACTCAAGGCGCTCACCGCCGCCGTCGCGCTGGCCAGCATTTCTGCTGCGCCCGCATTCGCAGCCGACACCATCAAGGTCGGCGTGCTGCATTCGCTGTCGGGCACGATGGCCATTTCGGAAACCGTGCTGAAAGACACGGTGCTGATGGCCATCGACGACATCAACAAGAAGGGCGGCGTGCTGGGCAAGCAGCTCGAGCCCGTGGTGGTCGACCCGGCCTCCAACTGGCCCCTGTTCGCCGAAAAGACCAAGCAGCTGCTCGGCCAGGACAAGGTCTCGGTGATCTTCGGCTGCTGGACCTCGGTGTCGCGCAAGTCGGTGCTGCCGGTGGTCGAGGAAATGAACGGCCTGCTGTTCTACCCGGTGCAGTACGAGGGTGAGGAACTCTCCAAGAACGTGTTCTACACGGGCGCCGCGCCCAACCAGCAAGCCATTCCGGCCGTCGACTACCTGATGAGCAAGGAAGGCGGCGGCGCCAAGCGCTGGGTGCTGCTGGGCACCGACTACGTGTACCCCCGTACCACCAACAAGATCCTGCGCGCGTACCTCAAGAGCAAGGGCGTGAAGGAAACCGACATCGACGAGAAGTACACCCCCTTCGGCCACAGCGACTACCAGACCATCGTCGCCGACATCAAGAAGTTCTCGGCCGGCGGCAAGACGGCGGTGGTGTCGACCATCAACGGCGACTCCAACGTGCCCTTCTACAAGGAACTGGGCAACGCCGGCCTGAAGGCCAAGGACGTGCCCGTGGTCGCCTTCTCGGTGGGTGAGGAAGAGCTGCGCGGCGTGGACACCAAGCCGCTGGTCGGCCACCTGGCCGCCTGGAACTACTTCATGAGCCTGAAGAACCCGACCAACACGGCGTTCATCAAGGAGTGGAGCGAATACGCCAAGGCCAAGAAGATCCCCGGCCACATGGACAAGCCGCTGACCAACGACCCGATGGAAGCCACCTGGATCGGCATCCACATGTGGAAGCAGGCCGTGGAGAAGGCCAAGTCGACCGACACCGACAAGGTGATCGCCGCCATGGCCGGCCAGACCTTCACGGCGCCCTCGGGCATCGTGTCGAAGATGGACGAGAAGAACCACCACCTGCACAAGAGCGTGTTCATCGGCGAGATCAAGGCCGACGGCCAGTTCAACGTGGTGTGGAAGACGCCGGGTCCCGTGAAGGCCAAGCCGTGGAGCCCGTACATCGAAGGCAACGACAAGAAGCCTGACTACCCCGCCGGCAAGTCGATGTAAGTGTGTTTCTCCCTCCCCCGCCGGGGGAGGGCAGGGGTGGGGGCTGACGGCGGTCGATTCGCGCATTGCGCTTGCACGGGCGCCGCGTGCCCCCACCCCGACCCTCCCCAGGAAGGGGAGGGGGCCAACCCAACTTCCAGTTTCATGATGCTTCGACGAACCCTTCACTGCGCACTCGCCGCCATGCTCCTCATGGCATCGGCCGCCCACGCGCTGACCGCCGACGAAGCCCGGGCCATCGCCTCCGGCGAATCCGAAGCCCGCATCGCCGCGCTCAACAAGGCCGTGCTCACGGCCGACGACAAGACCGCCGCCTTCATCCAGGCCATGTCCGACGACGCGGTCAAGTACACCGAGGACAAGGTCTTCGTGATGAAGGACGACAAGGGCTACGACCCCGTCACCGGCGCCGAGCTGAAGGTGCCCGACACCGCGGAAGACGTCGTCAACAACAACCTCATGCGCGGCGCGCTCGATGCCGCGCAGGCCGCGCTCAAGCTCTCCAGCAAGGACGACGCCGTGCGCGCCGAAGCCGCGCAGGCGCTCTTCAAGGAGCCCGACGAATCGCGCGTGCCCATGGTCGAGAAGGCGCTGTCCGCCGAGACCAACCCCAAGATCAAGGCGCAGCTCGAACTGGTGCGCGCCGCCAGCATGCTCACCAGCGCCGACAAGGCCAAGCGCCTCGCCGCCGCCAAGGAGCTTGGCAACAACCGCAACCCCGACACCAAGCTGCTGCTCAACCAGCGCCTGGCCGACGAGACCGAAGCCGACGTCAAGGCCGCCATCGTCGCGTCCATCGCCAGCATCGACGGCTCGCTGGTCTGGGGCGACCGCATCAACGCCGTGTTCAGCGGCATCAGCCTGGGCTCCGTGCTGCTGCTGGCCGCGCTGGGCCTGGCCATCACCTACGGGCTGATGGGCGTGATCAACATGGCCCACGGCGAGCTGATGATGATCGGCGCCTACGCCACCTACGTGATGCAGGGCATCTTCCAGAAGTACATGCCGGAGGCGGCCTTCGGCTGGTACCTGGTCGCCGCCATTCCCGTGTCCTTCCTCGCATCGGCGCTGGTGGGCGCGGTGCTGGAGCGCGGCGTGATCCGTTTCCTCTACGGCCGCCCGCTCGAGACGCTGCTCGCCACCTGGGGCATCAGCCTGATGCTGCAGCAACTGGTGCGCTCGCTGTTCGGCGCGCAGAACGTCGGCGTCGAGAACCCCGGCTGGATGAGCGGCGGCTTCACCATGCTGAGCAACGTCACGCTGCCGTGGAACCGCATCTGCATCATCATCTTCGCCGCCCTGGTGTTGCTGGCGATGGGCTGGCTCATCGGCAAGACGCGCCTGGGGCTCTTCGTGCGCGGCGTCACGCAGAACCGCCCGATCGCCTCGTGCATGGGCGTGAACACCGCGCGCATCGACACCTACGCCTTCGCGCTCGGCTCCGGCATCGCGGGCCTTGCCGGCTGCGCGCTGAGCCAGATCGGCAACGTCGGCCCCGACCTGGGCCAGAGCTACATCGTCGACAGCTTCATGGTTGTCGTGATGGGCGGCGTCGGCCAGCTCGCGGGCACCGTGTATGCGGCGCTGGGGCTGGGCATTCTCAACAAGTTCATCGAGGGCTGGGCGGGCGCCGTGCTTGCCAAGATCGCGGTGCTCGTTTTCATCATCATCTTCATCCAGAAGCGGCCGCAGGGCATCTTCGCAATGAAAGGCCGGAGCGCAGAGGCATGAGCAAGGTCGTACTTCCAACCAAGGGGCCGCTGCTGAGCGGCAAGGGCTGGACGGCCTTCTTCGTCGCACTCATCGTGGTGTGCGCGGTGGCGCCCGTCCTCAACATGTGGGTGCCGGTGGACAGTCCGCTGCACATGAGCGACTACGCGGTGGCGCTGGTCGGCAAGATCATGTGCTACGCCATCTGCGCACTGGCCATGGACCTGATCTGGGGCTACACCGGCATCCTTTCGCTGGGCCACGGCCTGTTCTTCGCGCTGGGCGGCTACATGATGGGCATGTACCTCATGCGCCAGATCGGGCGCGACGGCAACTACAAGAGCGACCTGCCCGACTTCATGGTGTTCCTCGACTGGAAGACGCTGCCCTGGCACTGGACCTTCAGCGACAGCTTCATCGCCACGCTGATCCTGATCGTCGCGGTGCCGGGCCTCATCGCCTTCGTGTTCGGCTTCTTCGCGTTCCGTTCGCGCATCAAGGGCGTGTACTTCTCGATCATCACGCAGGCCATGACCTTCGCGGCCATGCTGCTGTTCTTCCGCAACGAGACGGGCTTCGGCGGCAACAACGGCTTCACCGACTTCAAGCGCATCCTGGGCATCCCGATCGCCACGCAGGAAATGCGCATGACGCTGTTCGCGCTCACCGGTGCCACGCTGCTGGGCTTCTACCTGTTCGCCAGGTGGCTCATCGGCAGCAAGTTCGGCCGCGTGCTGCAGGCCATTCGCGATGCCGAAACGCGCGTGATGTTCTCGGGCTACAACCCGCTGCCGTACAAGCTCACGATCTGGGTCATCTCCGCCGTCATGTGCGGCGTGGCCGGCGCGCTGTACGTGCCGCAGGTCGGCATCATCAACCCGGGCGAGATGAGCGCGGCCAACTCCATCGAGATCGCCATCTGGGCGGCCGTGGGCGGGCGCGCGACGCTCATCGGTCCCATCATCGGCGCCTTCATCGTCAACGGCGCCAAGAGCTGGCTCACGGTGGCCTACCCGGAATACTGGCTGTACTTCTTGGGTGCCTTGTTCATTGCTGTCACGCTGTTCCTGCCGAACGGCATCGTGGGGTTGGTGCGCAAGTGGTTGTCGAGGGAGAAGAAGCAGGCGCTGAGCGAGGAGCCGGTGCAGGAAGCACGGCGCGCAGTGGCCGCGGAGCAGGGCATGGAGCCCGACGCCCTGGCCTCGCTGCCCGTGGACGCGAAGGGAGCACGCGCATGACGCCCGACCTGATGGAAGCCGGCGCCGAGCGCGCCGCACGCGCCAGCGGTATTCACTACGTGAGCGGCAGCACGGAGTCTGGCGGCCGCACCGCGGACTTCGGCCGCCATGTCACGCCGGGCGAAGTCGACGTCACGCACGGCCGCATCCTCTATCTGGAAGACGTGAGCGTGAGCTTCGACGGCTTCAAGGCCATCAACAAGCTGTCGCTCGACATCGCGCCGGGCGAGCTGCGCTGCATCATCGGGCCGAACGGCGCGGGCAAGACGACGATGATGGACATCATCACCGGCAAGACCCGGCCCGACTCGGGCACCGTGTTCTTCGGCAGCACCATCGACCTGCTGCGCCATCGAGAGGCGGAAATCGCGCAGCTCGGCATCGGCCGCAAGTTCCAGAAGCCGACGGTGTTCGAGCATCTGACGGTGTTCGAGAACCTCGAGCTCGCGCTCAAGACGAACAAGGGCGTGCGCGCATCGATGCTGTTCAAGCTCGATTCGGCGCAGAGCGACCGCCTGGCCGAGGTGCTGGAGACCATCCACCTGGCCGACAGCGTGTCGCGCCTGGCCGGCAACCTGAGCCACGGCCAGAAGCAGTGGCTGGAAATAGGCATGCTGCTGATGCAGGACCCGAAGCTGCTGCTGCTCGACGAGCCGGTCGCCGGCATGACCGACGAGGAAACGGCGCGCACCGCCGAGCTGTTCCTCACCCTCAAGGGCAAGCATTCGCTGATGGTGGTGGAGCACGACATGAGCTTCATCCGCACCATCTCCGAGATCGTCACCGTGCTGTGCGACGGCTCGGTGCTGGCTCAGGGCACGCTCGATGAAGTGCAGGCAGACGAACGCGTGATCGAGGTTTATCTTGGTCGCTGAAGCCCCCGTCGCCGTGGTCAGAGCGGTGGCGCACCCCCTGCCTTCCTCCCTCTCCCCCTGGGAGAGGGCCGGGGTGAGGGCAGACGGCATCAACATCACGACAAGCGCCCGGTACGCGGCGCGGTGTGGGCGGCCCCTCTGTGCCGCCGAGGAGCGCAGCGTTTCGCGGATCAGGGCTCGCAGCTGTCTGAGCGAAGCGAGTTCTGCGAGACCCCGCGAAGCGCGAGCACCGGAGGGGAGCCCGAAGGGCCGGCATAGCGGGGCCGACCGCGCCGCGCCGCGTACCGGGTGCCTCCAACAAAGATAAAGAAAGGCATCCCAAAAAATGCTGACAGTAAAAAACATCCACCAGTACTACGGCGGCTCCCACATCCTCCGGGACGTGAGCTTCGAAGCCAAGCTGGGCAAAGTCACCGTGCTGCTGGGCCGCAACGGCGTAGGCAAGACCACGCTGCTCAAGTCGCTCATGGGCCTGGTGCCCATCAAGAGCGGCAGCATCGAACTCGAAGGCAAGCCCATCCACAAGGCCACCCCCTACGACCGGGCCAGGGCCGGCATCGGCTTCGTCCCCCAGGGCCGCGAGATCTTCGCGAGGCTCACCGTCGAAGAAAACCTGCGCATGGGCCTGGCCTACAAGAGCGGCAGCACGCCCATCCCCTCGGAGCTGTACGACCTGTTCCCCGTGCTCAAGCAGATGATCAACCGAAGAGGCGGCGACCTCTCCGGCGGCCAGCAACAGCAGCTTGCCATCGCGCGCGCCCTGGCGCCCAAGCCCAGGCTCCTCATCCTCGACGAGCCCACCGAAGGCATCCAGCCCAGCATCATCAAGGACATCGGCCGCGTCATCCGCATGCTGGCCGACCGCGGCGACATGGCCATCGTGCTGTGCGAGCAGTACTACGACTTCGCCCAGGAACTGGCCGACGACTACCTCGTGATGGAGCGCGGCGAGGTCATCGCGCGCGGCCTCGGCAAGGACATGGAAGCACAGGGCGTGCGGCAACTGGTGGCCATCTGAGCCTTGCTGCCAGGGCTTCGCGGCCTTGCGAGTACAAGGTCTTGGGCAAATCCGTATCGGCGGGATTCCAGGGTTAACCCTAAAATCGGGCTTTGCCCGCTGCTGCCGGGCACCTCCCAGGAGCCTGGCCTTGAACGCCTCCCCAACCGCGCCGGAAAGCGCGGGCACCGACATTTCCTCCTTTTCGCTGCCTTCCGGCAAGCCCGCCAACTTCCTGCGCGCGGTGCTCGCGCTGGGCGTCGGCGGCTTCGCCATCGGCACCGGCGAATTCGTCATCATGGGCCTGCTGCCCGAAGTCGCCAAGGACATCGGCGTGAGCATTCCGCAGGCCGGCCACGTCATCAGCGCCTATGCGCTCGGCGTGGTCATCGGCGCGCCGGTGCTCGCGGTGCTCGCCGCCGGCTGGCGCCGCCGCGCGTTGCTGATCGCGCTCATGGCCGTGTTCGCGGCCGGCAACTTCGCCAGCGCCATCGCGCCCAACTACCTGCTGCTGAACCTGCTGCGCTTTGCGGCCGGCCTGCCGCACGGCACCTACTTCGGCGTGGCCGCGCTGGTGGCCGCCACGCTCGCGCCACCGGGGCGCCGCGCGCGGGCCGTGGGGCTCGTCATGCTGGGGCTCACCGGCGCCACGCTGGTCGGCGTGCCCATCGCGGCCTGGCTGGGCCAGATCTTCGGCTGGCGCGCGGCCTTCGTCTTCGTCGGGGTGATCGCGCTGGTGGCCATCGCACTGCTGCGCCGCGACATCCCCGACATGGCCCCGGCCGCCGGCGCCAGCCCGTGGCGCGAACTCGGCGCGCTCAAGCGCAAGCAGGTGTGGTTCACGCTGGGCATCGGCGCCATCGGCTTCGGCGGCATGTTCGCGGTGTTCAGCTACATCAAGCCCACGCTGATCGAAGTGGCCGGCATGCCGCTGGGCGGCGTGCCCTTCGTGCTGGCGCTGTTCGGCCTGGGCATGGTCATGGGCAACCTCGTGGGCTCGCGGCTGGCCGACAAGTCGCTCATGCGCACCATCGGCGGCCTGCTGGTCTACGCGGCGCTGGTGCTCGCGATGTTCACCTTCGCGGCCCACAACATGGTGACCGCGTCGATCAACGTGTTCCTCATCGGCACCACCGTGGCCATCGGCCCGGCGCTGCAGATCCGCCTGATGGACGTGGCCGGCGACGCGCAGACGCTGGCGGCGGCGCTCAACCACTCGGCCTTCAACATGGCCAACGCGCTGGGTGCATGGCTCGGCGGCGTGGCCATCGCGGCCGGGCTGGGCTGGACTTCCACCGGCTGGGTCGGCGCATTGCTTGCGCTGGCGGGCATGGGCGTGTTCGGCTGGGCGATTGCCAGCGCCCGCGCCGACGCGCGGCAGCGGCCGGCGGCCATCGCCTGCTGAGCCATCGGCGCCCGCTCGACCGCGCCGATTGACAGGGCAGCGCGAACCGGACGACATTGCCGGGGATGATCGATGCCAACGTGAACGCCGCCGCGTGCAAATGAAGAAGAGCGCGGCAATGCAGAAATTCTCCCGCCGACAGTTCCTTTTCAGCGGCCTCGCTGCCGCTTCGCTGGGTCATCCCTTCCTGAGGCTGAACGCGCAGCCCGAGTCGCGGGCGCTGTTCACGCTGGGCGTGGCCTCGGGCACGCCTACAGCCGACGGCTTCGTGCTCTGGACGCGGCTGGCCCCCGAGCCCTTGCAGGGCGGCGGCATGGGCGATGCACCGGTCGAGGTGCGCTGGGAAGTTGCCGACGATGAAGGCTTCAGGCGCGTGGTGGCGAAAGGCGCGGCCACCGCCGCGGCCGAGTTCGCGCATTCGGTGCACGTCGAGGTGCGCGGCCTTGCGCCGGGCCGCTGGTACTGGTATCGCTTCACGGCAGGCGGCGATCGCAGCCCCGCCGGGCGCACGCGCACCACGCCCGCCGATTCCGACGAAGCCTCGCAGCCGCTGCGCTTCGCCTTCGCCTCCTGCCAGCACTACGAGCAGGGCTACTACGCCGCCTACCGCGACATGGCCGCGCAGCCGCTCGACTTCGTCGTGCACCTTGGCGACTACATCTACGAAAGCTCCCGCGCTTCGCACCAGGTGCGGCGCCACGAGGGCGGCATTCCCACGCAGCTGGCGCAGTTCCGCGACCGCTACGCGCTCTACAAGGCCGATGTGCAACTGCAGGCCGCGCACGCCGCCTTCCCCTGGCTCGTGACCTGGGACGACCACGAGGTGGCCAACGACTACACGAACGACGTGTCGCCGCGCACCGCCGATCCCGCGCAGTTCCTCGCGATCCGCGCTGCCGCCTACCAGGCCTGGTACGAGCACATGCCCGTGCCCGCCAGCATGCGCCCGCGCGGCGCCGATGCCACCATCTACGGCCGCCACCGCTTCGGCCGCATGCTCGACGTGCTGCTGACCGACGGGCGCCAGTACCGCTCGCACCACGCCTGCCTGGCCGGCCGCAGTGCCTCGCCGCTGGCCGATTGCGCCGATCGCCTTTCGCCGCAGCGCAGCCTCTTCGGCGCCGAGCAGGAGGCATGGCTGGCGCGCGAGCTCGCGGCGCTGCCCGCGCGCTGGACCCTCATCGCCCAGCCCACGCTGCTGGCCGAGGCCGACCGCAAGCGCGGCCCCGATCACGGCTACTGGATGGACGGCTGGGACGGCTACGCCGCCGCCCGCGCGCGCCTGCTCGACGGAATGGCCGCGCACAAGGCGCGCGGCGGCAACGCGCTGGTGGCCAGCGGCGACGTGCACGCCTTCTGGGCCGCCGACCTGCGGCAGGGCGATGCGCAGCAGGGGCCGTTGGTCGCGACCGAATTCGTCGGCGGCGCCATCACCTCCGAAGGGCCGAGCGCCGCCAGCGTGGCCAACATGCTCGCGAAGAACCCGCACCTGCGCTACGGCCGGGCCGACAGGCGCGGCTACGCGCTCATGACGCTCGACGAGCGCGGCTGCGCGGTCGAGTTCCGCGCGGTGGAAGACGAGAAGACGGCCGACTCGCCGGTCGGCACCATGGCCCGTTTCTCGGTGGAGCGCGGCGCGCCCGGCGTGCGTGCGGAAAGCACCTGAAAGCGCCACCCGCCTGCAGGATTGCGCGGCCGTGCCTATGATGGCCGCCGCCCCTTCCATCCTCATTTCTCATCTCACCTGAGCGAGAACCGAACACCATGAGCATTCCCACCACCCGTCTCGGCCGCACCGGCCTCACCGTGTCCCGCCTGGCCCTGGGCACCATGACCTTCGGCCTGCAGACCGACGAGACCGTGTCGCACCAGATCCTCGACAAGGCGGCCGAAGGCGGCATCAACTTCCTGGACACGGCCGACGTGTATCCGCTCGGCGGCACCGTCGAGACCACCGGGCGCACCGAAGAAATCATCGGCCGCTGGCTGCAGAAGCAAGGGCCGGTGGGCCGCCGCCGTTTCGTGGTCGCCACCAAGGCGGTCGGAAAGGTCGGCCCCAACAGCTGGGACCAGGGCGCGTCGCGCAAGCACCTGCTGGACGCGATCGACGCGTCGCTCAAGCGGCTGCAGACCGACCACGTCGACCTGTACCAGCTGCACAGCGACGACCGCGAGACGCCGCTCGAGGAAAGCCTGGAGGCGCTCGACGTCATCGTGAAGTCGGGCCGCGCGCGCTACGTGGGCGTGTCGAACTTCCTGGCCTACCGGCTGGCCCGCGCGCTGGGCAAGGCCGAGCTGCACAAGTTCACGCGCTATGTGTCGGTGCAGCCGCGCTACAGCCTGCTGTTCCGCGAGATCGAACGCGAGCTGCTGCCGCTGGCGGGCGAGGAAGGGCTGGGCGTGATTCCCTACAACCCGCTGGCCGGCGGCCTGCTCACCGGCAAGTACAAGGCCGGCGCCAAGCCCGAGGACAACACCCGCTTCACCCTCGGCACCGCCGGCAACATGTACCAGGACCGGTACTGGAACGAGCGCAGCTTCAACACCGTGGCGCAACTGCACAAGCTGGCGGACGAAGCCGGCGTGCCGCTGGCCACGCTGGCCGTGGCGTGGGTGATGGCGAACCCGCTGATCACCGCGCCGCTGCTCGGCGCGAGCCGGCCCGACCAGCTCGATGCGACGCTGGCGGCCGCCGAATACAAGCTCGATCCGGCGCTGAAGCAGAAGCTCGACGAGCTGACCGCCGAATACCGCAAAGGCGACGCGCCGCGCTGAGTTCGTCGTATTTCTCCTTCCCCCTCTGGGGGAAGGCCGGGATGGGGGCAGGACTTCGGATAAGCGCGATGCTTCATCGAGCGCCGCCGTGCCCCCACCCCAACCCTCCCCCAGCGGTGGAGGGGGCAAAACGGAAACTGTCAGAACTGTCAGTTAGTCGACAGCGAGGGGTTTGAAGGGGTTGCCTAGAGTGGCCCCATCATGGTCCTCCCTGACGTACCCCCCCTATCGCGCGCGGCCCTCGCGCTGGCCGTCCTGCTCCTTGCGGGGTGCGCCGTCGGTCCCGATTACGTCCGCCCGCAGATGGACGTGCCCACCGCCTTCAAGGAAACCGGCGGCCCCTGGAAAACCGCCGCGCCGCAGACCATCGACGCCGAGCATCCCTGGTGGGACGCCTACGGCGACAGCACCCTCGGCGCGCTGATGGTGCAGGCCAACGCGGCCAACCAGAACATCCGCGTCGCCGAGGCCCAGTACCGCCAGGCGCAGGCCATCACCGCGGCGGCGCGCGCCAACTTCTTCCCGACCGTCGGCCTGAACGCCGGCGCCGTGCGGGCGCAGAGCAACAGCACCGGCGTCGTCAAGCTGGGCACCACCGACACCCTGGGCCTGGGCGCGAGCTGGGAGCCCGACCTGTGGGGCTCGGTGCGCCGCTCGGTGGAGGCGGGCACCGCCAGCGAGCAGGCCAGCGCCGACGACCTGGCCGGCGCGCGCCTGAGCATCCAGACCACGCTCGCGCAGGACTACCTGCAGATCCGCGTCATCGACCTCGAGCGCGACCTGTACGCCAGCACCACCGCCGCCTATGCCAAGGCGCTCGAACTCACGCAGCACCAGTACGCCGCCGGAACCGTGCTGCGCTCCGACGTGGCACTGGCCGAGAGCCAGCTCAAGACCGCGCAGGCGCAGGCGGTCGACCTCGAAGCGCAGCGCGCGCAGCTCGAGCACGCCATCGCCGTGCTGACCGGGCAGGCACCGGCTTCGTTCTCGCTGCCGCCGCTGGAATCTTCGGGCCAGCCGCAGACGGCCGAATCGCTGTCCTCGGCCTCGGCACTGCATGTGCAGCTGCCGGTGTCGCCCGCGGGCCTGCCGTCGGAATTGCTCGAGCGCCGGCCCGACATCGCCGGCGCCGAGCGCCGGGTGCAGGCCGCCAACGCCAACATCGGCGTCGCCAAGGCGGCTTACTACCCGCAGATCACGCTCAGCGCCAGCGGCGGCTTCAGCGCGGCCAGCCTGGCCACGCTGTTCAACACGCCCAGCCGCGTGTGGTCGCTGGGCGCGGCGCTTGCGCAGACCGTGTTCGATGGCGGCCTGCGCAAGGCCCACACCGGCCAGGCCGTGGCCGCCTACGACGCCTCCGTCGCGCAATACAAGCAGACCGTGCTCGGCGGCTTCCAGCAGGTGGAAGACGACCTGGCCACCCTGCGCGTGCTCGAAAGCGAATCCACGCTGCAGGCCGACGCCGTGCGCTCCGCCCAGCTTGCCGAGCGGCTGGCCCTGGCCCAGTACCGCGCCGGCACGGCCACCTACCTGAGCGTGGTGACGGCGCAGACGCTGTCGCTCACCAACCAGCGCACCGCCGCGCAAGTGCTGGGCCGGCAGCTGGCCGCCAGCGTCTCGCTGATCGCGGCCACGGGTGGCGGCTGGAGCGCCGCCGATGCCCAGGCCGGCACCAGCTCCGGCGCCGACAAGATTTCCAGGAATTGATGCCATGACGACCACACCCACCACCGCCCACCCCCTGTTCCAGCGCCGATCGACCTGGCTCGCCACCGCCACGCTCGTGCTGGTGCTGGGCGGCGGCACCTGGGCGCTCACCCACCACTCCGCCCATGCCGCCAAGCCCGAGGCCGCCCAGGCAGCGCCGCCGGTGCAGGTGACCACGGCGCGCGTCAAGCAGCAGGACGTGCAGGTCTACCGCAGCGGCATCGGCACCGTGGCGTCGATGGCCACCGTCACCGTCAAGGCCCGCATCGACGGGCAGCTCGACAAGGTCGGCTTCGTGGAAGGGCAGGACGTGAAGGCCGGCCAGATGCTTGCGCAGCTCGACCCGCGCACGCTGCAGGCGCAGCTCGCGCAGGCGCAGGCCACCCGGGCGAAGGACCAGGCCACGCTTGCCAACGCCCGCGCCGACCTCAAGCGCTACACCACGCTGATCGCGCAGGACGCGGCCACGCAGCAGCAGCTCGACACGCAGAAGGCGCTGGTCAACCAGCTCGAGGCCACCGTGCAGAACGATGCCGCGCAGGTGAAGTACGCCGAAGTGCAGCTCAGCTTCACGCGCATCTCGTCGCCCATGGACGGCCGCGTCGGCGCGCGGCTGGTGGACCCCGGCAACATCGTGCACGCGGCCGACACCAACGGGCTGGTGGTCATCAACCAGATCGACCCCATCGCGGTGCAATTCACGCTGCCCGAAGACGCGGTGCAGGACATCAACCGCCTGCAGCAGAAAAGCAGCCAGCCGCTCACGGTGGTGGCCTACGACCGCAGCGGCGCGCAGATGCTGGGCACCGGCAAGCTCATCCTGCTGAACAACCAGATCGACACCACCAGCGGCACCGTGCAGCTCAAAGGCAGCTTCGCCAACCCGCAGCATTCGCTGTGGCCCGGCCAATACGTCAACGTGCGGCTGCAGCTCGACCGCCGGCCCGACTCGCTCACCGTGCCCGCCGCCGCCGTGCAGCGCGGCCAGGACAGCACCTACGTCTGGGTGGTCGATGACCAGAACAAGGTCGGCAACGTGCCGGTGCACGTGGTGCAGATCGCCGACGGCACGGCCGTGATCGACAAGGGCCTGAGCGCGAACCAGCGCGTGGTGGTGGACGGCCAGTACAAGCTCAAGCCCGGCGCCACCGTCGTGGAGCCGCCGCCCGCGCAGAAGGGCGCGGCCGGTGGCGGCGCCGACGCCAACAAGCCCGCCGGCGGGAGCAGCAATTGAGCATCTCCGCCACATTCATCAAGCGCCCCATCGGCACCACGCTGCTGGCGCTGGCCATCCTGCTGGTCGGTGCGGCGGTGTTTCCGCTGCTGCCGGTGGCGCCGCTGCCGCAGGTCGACTTTCCGACCATCCAGGTCTCGGCCAGCCTGCCCGGCGCCAGTCCGGAGACCATGGCCTCCAACGTGGCGCAGCCTCTGGAGCGCAACTTCTCGCTGATCGCGGGCCTGTCCCAGATGACGTCCACCAGCGGCCTGGGCAACACCCAGATCACGCTGCAGTTCGACCTCGACCGCAGCATCGACGCCGCCGCGCTCGACGTGCAGGCCGCCATCAACGCCTCCACCGGCCAGCTGCCGGCCAACCTGCCGAGCCCGCCCACCTTCCGCAAGGTGAACCCGGCCGACGCGCCCATCCTCATCCTGTCGGTGCAGTCGAAGACGCTGCCGCTGACCGAGGTGAACGACTACGCCGACAACATCCTCGCGCAGCAGATATCGCAGATCTCGGGCGTGGGCCTGGTCAACATCGGCGGGGTGCAGAAGCCGGCCGTGCGCATACAGGTCGACCCGGCCAAGCTCGCCGCGCTGGGCCTGAGCCTGGAAGACGTGCGCACCGTGCTCTCGTCGGCCACCGTGAACGCGCCCAAGGGCACCATCGATGGGCCCAACCAGAGCTTCACCGTCTACACCAATGACCAGCTGCTCAAGGCACAGCCCTGGAACGACGTGGTGCTGGCCTACCGCAACGGCGCGCCGATCCGCGTGCGCGACCTGGGCGTGGCGGTCGACGGCCCCGAGAACTCCAAGATCGCCGGCTGGGCCTACGCCGGTGCCGCCGCGCCGGCCGGCAGCAACGTGCAGAACGGCCGCTCCATCGTGCTCGCCATCACCAAGCAGCCGGGCGCCAACGTCATCGAAACCGTGGACCGCATCAATGCGGCGCTGCCGCGGCTGAAGGCGTCGATTCCGCCGACCATCGACGTCAACGCCATCATCGACCGCACGCAGACCATCCGCGCCTCGGTGAAGGACGTGGAGTTCACGCTGCTGCTGACCATCGTGCTGGTGGTGGCCGTGATCTTCGTGTTCCTGCGCAACGTGCCGGCCACGCTCATTCCCAGCGTGACGGTGCCGCTCGCGCTGCTGGGCACGGTGGCGGTGATGTACCTGCTGGGCTACAGCCTGGACAACCTCTCGCTGATGGCGCTGACCATCGCGGTCGGCTTCGTGGTGGACGACGCCATCGTGATGCTGGAGAACATCTACCGCTACGTCGAAGAGGGCATGACGGCGATGGAGGCGGCCTACAAGGGCGCGGGCGAGATCGGCTTCACCATCATCTCGATCTCGGTGTCGCTGGTGGCGGTGTTCATTCCGCTGCTGCTCATGGGCGGCATCGTGGGGCGCCTCTTCCGCGAGTTCGCGGTCACGGTCACGCTGACCATCGTGGTGAGCGTGGTCATCTCGCTCACGCTGACGCCCATGCTGTGCTCGCGCTTCCTCAAGAACGAGCACGGCAGCAAGCACGGGCGGCTGTACCTGCTGTTCGAGCGCGGCTTCGACGCCATGCTCAGCGGCTACAAGCGCGGGCTGCACGTGGTGCTGGACCACCAGTTCATCACGCTGATGGTGTTCATTGCCACGGTGGCGGCCACGGGCGTGCTGTTCGCGGTGATTCCCAAGGGCTTCTTCCCGCAGCAGGACACCGGCTTCATCTCGGGCTTTGCCGAGTCGGGGCAGGACGCTTCCTTCGCGTCGATGAACGCCCGCATGCTCCAGCTGGCCGACGTGGTGCGCAAGGACCCCGACGTGACCGGCTTCGGCATGAACGGCAGCTCTTCCACCTACAACACCGGCAACTTCTTCATCAGCCTGAAGCCCAAGGACGAGGGCCGCACCGCCACCGCCGACGAGATCATCACGCGGCTGCGCCCGCAACTGGCCAAGGTGCAGGGCGTGAACCTGTTCCTGCAGGCGGGGCAGGACATCCGCGTGGGCGGGCGTGCTTCGCGCACGCAGTACCAGTACACGGTGACTGACGCCGACCTGGGCGAGCTCAACACCTGGGCGCCCAAGCTGCTCGCGCGCTTCAAGCAGCTGCCAGAGCTCACCGACCTGGCCACCGACCAGCAGAACGCCGCCGCGTCCGCCGTGCTGACCATCGACCGCGACCGCGCATCGAGCTTCGGCATCACGCCGGCCACCATCGACGCCACGCTCTACGACGCGATCGGCCAGCGCCAGGTGGCGCAGTACTTCACGCAGCTCAACAGCTACCACGTGGTGCTGGAGGTCACGCCCAGCCTGCAGCAGGACCCGACGCTCTTCAGCAAGCTCTACCTGAGCTCGCCCATCACCGGGCAGCAGGTGCCGCTGTCGACCTTCGTGAAGGTGGACACCAGCAAGACGGCGTACCTGTCGATCAGCCACCAGGGCCAGTTCCCGGCGGTGACCATCTCGTTCAACCTGGCACCGGGCGTGGCGCTGGGCGACGCGGTGAACGCCATCAACAAGGCGCAGGCCGACATGGGCCTGCCGCAGTCGCTGACCGGCTCGTTCCAGGGCACGGCGCAAGCCTTCCAGGACTCGCTGGCCTCGCAGCCCTACCTGATTGCCGCGGCGCTGGTGGCCGTGTACATCGTGCTGGGCCTGCTGTACGAGAGCTACATCCACCCGCTGACGATTCTCTCGACGCTGCCCTCGGCCGGCGTGGGGGCGCTGCTGATATTGATGGCGGGCGGCTACGACCTGAGCGTGATCGCGCTCATCGGCATCATCCTGCTCATCGGCATCGTGAAGAAGAACGGCATCATGATGATCGACTTCGCGCTCAAGGCGGAGCGGGAGCAGGGCATGTCACCGCACGACGCCATCTACCAGGCCTGCCTGCTGCGCTTCCGCCCCATCATGATGACCACCATGTGCGCGCTGCTCTCGGGCCTGCCGCTGATGCTGGGCCACGGATCGGGTTCCGAGCTGCGCCGCCCGCTGGGCTACGCGATGGTCGGCGGGCTGATACTCTCGCAGGCACTCACCCTGTTCACGACCCCGGTGGTCTACCTGTACCTCGACCGCGCCCACTACTGGTATCTGAGCCGCAAGGAAGCGCGCAAGGCCAGGAAAGCCGGGAAGGAAGGCAAGGCGCCGGTGCCGGCCGAGGCGCATTGACGAGCGCCGGCTGACATCATGGGCAGGGACGGAGACACAGAAGAAGACGCCATGAAGATCCTGATTGTCGAAGACGAACTGAGAACCGCGGACTACCTCTCCAAGGGGCTGACCGAGCAGGGCTGCGCGGTCGACATGGCACACAACGGCATCGACGGCCAGCACCTGGCGCTCACGCACGACTACGACGTGATCGTGCTCGACGTGATGCTGCCGGGGCAGGACGGCTTCTCGGTGCTGCGCGAACTGCGCGCCGTGAAGCAGACGCCGGTCATCATGCTCACCGCGCGCGACCGGGTGGAGGACCGCATCAAGGGCCTGCACGAAGGCGCGGACGACTACCTCATCAAGCCTTTCTCTTTTCTGGAGCTGCTGGCGCGGCTGCAGGCGCTGAACCGGCGCGGCCGCAAGCAGGAGCCGATGCAGCTGCGCATTGCCGACCTGCAGATCGACCTGCTGGCGCGCAAGGCATTTCGTGGCAGTGGTGGCGGCAGCACCCGCATCGACCTCACCGCCAAGGAATTCGCGCTGCTGGCCGTGCTGGCCCGGCGCCAGGGCGAGATCCTGTCGAAGACGGCCATCGCCGAGCTGGTGTGGGACATGAACTTCGACAGCAACACCAACGTGGTCGAGGTGGCCATCAAGCGGCTGCGCGACAAGATCGACGTGCCCTTCAGCCCGAAGCTGCTGCACACCATCCGCGGCATGGGCTACGTGATGGAGGTGCGCGACGCGCAGGCCGAGGGCCAGGCGCCGTGAAGCGCTCCATCACCGCCCGGCTGGTGCTCATGTTCGCGGCGGTGGCGCTCGCGACATTCGCGCTGGCGGGCTTCGCGCTGCAGAACGTGCTGGCGCGCGAGCTGGAGCGGCACCAGTACGAAGAGCTGGACACCACCCTCAAGAACCTGCAGTTCTGGATCAAGGCCATCGGCACCCCCGAGCGCTGGTCGCGCGTGCAGGCGCGCATGGATGCGCTCACGCCCGCCGACGGCAGCGTGCGCTTCTGGGTGCTCAGCGACGATCCGCGCTTCCAGTACGGCAAGGGCCTGGCAGAAATAGACGGCCTCACGCGCGAGGCCAACGGCCACAGCAGCGTCATCGAGCTGCCGGGGCAGGCGCGGCCGTTCCGCACGCTGTCGGTGCACATCGATCCCCTCGACCAGCGGCCGGCGGTGCGGCTGATCGTCGGGCACAACACCGAGCCCTACGAGCGCACGCGCCAGGCCTTCCTGACCGCGCTGATCGGGCTCGGGCTGGGCGCGGTGCTGGTGGTGGCGGTGGCCGGCTACTGGATCGCGCGCGTGGGGCTGCGGCCGCTGGAGCGGCTGTCGCGCGAGGCGCAGGCGCTGCGGCCCAAGACGCTGTCGCAGCGGCTGCGCTCCGAGCCGCTGCCGGTGGAGCTGTCGGCGCTGACCGAGGCCTTCAACGGCGCGCTCGCCCGGCTCGAAGAAGCCTACGGCCAGCTCGAGGCCTTCAACGCCGACGTGGCGCACGAACTGCGCACGCCGCTGGCCAACCTCATCGGCAGCACGCAGGTGGCGCTGTCGCGCCAGCGCAGCGCGGGCGAGTTCCAGGAAGTGCTGCAGGCCAACCTGGAAGACCTGGAGCGGGTGCGCTCCATCGTCAACGACATGCTGTTCCTCGCGCGCGCCGACCGCGGCGAGGTGGCCACCGGCCTGGTGCTCACGCCGGTGGCGCAGGAAGTGCGCAAGACCATCGAGTTCTTCGAGTTCGTGCTCGACGAGACCCGCACGCAGGTCTCCATCGAGGGCGACGTGCACACCGAGGCCCGGCTGGAAAGCGCGCTGTTCCGCCGCGCCATGTCGAACCTGCTGCAGAACGCCATCGAGCATTCGGATCCGGGCGCGCACATCGCCGTCACGCTGCGCGAGGAAGAGGCCGTGACCTGGATCACCGTGTCCAACCCCGGCGCGCCCATCGATGCGCGGCACCTGCCGCACCTGTTCGATCGCTTCTACCGCGCCGATGCCTCGCGCAACGACCGCGGCGAGCACCACGGCCACGGGCTGGGGCTGGCCATCGTGAAGGCGGTGGCGAGCATGCATGGCGGGCAGGTCGGCGCGTCGCGCCAGGGCGGGCTGAACAATTTCGGCTTCAGCGTTGCGAGGTAGCACTGCCCGGCGCATCGCGCGAATGACCGTGGGGCGGTGCGTTCTTGCGGCATGCGGGACAATCGCCGGTGGCATGAACCCCTCCCGAACCCCCCGAATGTCCGCATGGCGCAGCTGATGTCGCTGCTCGTGCAGAACGCCATTCTGGTGGTGTTTGCCGTCAGTTTCGCTGCGCGCCTGGGGCTGCCCGTGCCGGCGGCCGCCGTGCTGGTGCTCACCGGCGCGCTGCTGGCGGCGGGCGACGTGTCGGTGCCCGGGGTGGTGCTGGCCGCGGTGGTTGCCAACCTGCTGGGCGACGCGGCGTGGTTCTATGCGGGCCGGCGCTTCGGCTACCGGTTCATGCGCCTCCTGTGCCGCATTTCGCTGTCGCCCGATACCTGCGTGCGGCGCGGCGAATCGCTCATCACCGACTGGGGCGGGCTGTCGCTGGTGGCGGCCAAGTTCGTGCCGGGCGTGTCGGTGGTGGCGCCGCCTATGGCGGGGGCGCTGGGCATGTCGGTGCGGCGCTTCATCGGCTTCGACATTGGCGCGGCGCTGGTCTGGACCGGCCTGTTCCTCGGGCTGGGCTGGGTCTTCCGCAACCAGATCCAGGAGGTGCTGGCCATCATGGCGCAGGCCGGCGGCATCGCCACGGTGGCGCTGGGCGTGCTGCTGCTGGTGATTCTTGCGGTGCGCTACTGGCGCCGCCGCGCCTTCATGCGGCTCACCGGCATGCCGCGCATCTCGGTCGACGAGCTGCACGAACTGCTCTCCAGCGAAGAACCGCCGCTGGTGATCGACGTGCGGGGCAAGGCCGGCTTGCAGGTCGATCCGCGCCGCATTCCGGGCGCCATGCCGTACACGCTCAAGGCGCTGCAGCAGCGCAACCTCGACCTGTCGCATGCCCGGGGCCGCGACGTGGTGCTGTATTGCAACTGCCCCAACGAAGTTTCGGCCGCGCAGGCCGCACGCGTGCTGCTGGCCCGTGGCGCGCGCCGGGCGCTGCCGCTGACCGGCGGGCTCGACGCATGGGTGGCCTCGGGCCGGCCGACCAGCGTGGATTGAATCCAGGGTTGCCCCGGCGGCCATCTGCACGAATCGGCCTCCCGTGCTATGGTCCCCGGCCCTCGGGATAACCCTAGAGGTTGCCCTGCAGAAACCGGGATTCCTCGTGTCTTCAACCTCCAAAACTCCTCATTCACCGGCCGGCCTCACGCCCTTGCTGACGCTGGTCTTCGCCGTGGCCTGCGGCCTGTGCGTGGCCAACATCTACTACGCGCAGCCGCTGATCGGCCCCATCTCCGACACGCTGCAGCTGCACGCCGGCCTGGCCGGGCTCATCATGACGCTCACCCAGCTCGGCTACGGTGCCGGCCTGCTGTTGCTGGTGCCGCTGGCCGACGTGGTCGAGAACCGGCGGCTGATCGTCGGCGCGCTCTTCGGCGCGGTTATCGGGCTGGTGGGCATCGCGCTCTCGGACTCGGCCATCACCTTCCTGGCCGCTTCTTTCGTGGTGGGCGCATGCGCGGTCGCGGCTCAGGTGCTGCTGCCCTTTGCCTCGCACCTGGCGCCCGAGGCCACGCGCGGCAAGGTGGTCGGCAACATCATGGCCGGCCTGCTCGGCGGCATCATGCTGGCGCGGCCCTTTGCCAGCATGGTGGCGTCGGCGCTGGGCTGGCGCGCGGTGTTCTGGCTGTCGGCGGTGCTGATGGCCGCGCTCATCGTGGTGCTGTGGCGCGTGCTGCCGCAGCGCCGCCCGCATGCGTCGGTGGGCTATGCGCGCACCATGGCCTCGCTGCCGGGCATCGTGTGGAGCACGCCGGTGCTGCGCCGGCGCGGGCTGTACCAAGGAATGATGTTCTCCGGCTTCCAGGCCTTCTGGACGGCAGTGCCGCTGGCGCTGGCGCATGAATTCGGCATGGGGCAGGGCGGCATCGCGGCATTCGCGCTGGCCGGTGCCGCCGGTGCGCTCATGGCGCCCATCGCCGGCCGGCTGGCCGACCGGGGGCTGACCCGTCCGGCCACGGGCATCGCCATTGCCGTGGCGCTGTTCTCCTTCCTGCTGGGGGCGGTGGCCATGCACTACCGCTCGCTGGCCGGGCTGGTGGCGGCGGGCATCCTGCTCGACGGCGCGGTGCAGCTTTGCCAGGTGCTCAACTTCCGCAGCCTCTTCATGCTGGCGCCGGAGCTGCGCGGCCGGCTCAACGGGCTGTTCATGACCTTCATCTTCATCTGCGCGGCGGTGGCCTCCGGCATTGCGGCGGCCGTGTATGCCTTCCATAGCTGGAGCGGGCTGTGCCTGCTGGGTGGCGGCTATGTGCTGGTGGCGCTGCTGTACTACGCGACCGAGTTCCGCCAGCAGCCTGCTGCGGCGGCGGCCAGCCGGTAGTTGCCTTGCAGCCGATGAGTTCGCCGGTTTTTTCGCGCTCCATCCAGGTAACCCAGACAGACGCCAGCGGCATCTGGCCCATCCTGGTGCTTTGCACGGCCTACTCCGCGTTGCTGGTCGCCGGGGCGGCATGGGCGATCGACCTGGACGCCAAGGGCTGGCACATCGCGCTGGACATGCTGGCCTTGCTCGCACTCGTGGCGCTGTGGCTGGTGGGCCTGGTGGCCGTCGTGCGGGCATGGATCTGGGTCGAGACGCATTGGCTGGCCAAGGGCTGGACCAGGCCGTTCAGCGAATGCACGCCCGTCGACATCGGCGAAGCCGGCTTCTCCGTGCAAGGCCTCGGCCACGTCGACTGGATCGACGTGCTGGCCCTTGAAGGCATTCCCGACAGCGACAACTACCTGATCGTTCATACACGGCCATTCGGAAAGCTGATGCTGGCGGCGCCCGTCGATGAACTCGTGCCGGTCTTCAACCACTATCTTGCACAGGCAGGCAGCGCCAAGGCAACACGGGCAGGCACGCTGCAAAGCCGCGCCCTGGTTTTCTGCTGGCGGTGCTTTCTGGCGTGGATCTGGGCGGGCTATGCGCTGGCGGGCGCAGGTGGCATCGCGCTGCTGCTCAATGCGTCGGATGCGGGATTCGTGAAGACCATGGTGGGCCTCTGCGTTCTCATGCCGCTGGTCGCCTGGCTGGTCTGGGCCGTTCCGATCTCGCGGATCAGCACCTTCGCGCCCTCGCGGGTGCGGGCCTTCGAGCTCCACGGTACGCGGCTGCGCAGCACCGACGACGAATGGCAGTCCGACCTGCTGCAATCGCGCATCAGCCTTCGCCGTGCGAGCGGCATCGGCTACGAATTTTCTTTCCTGGCCATCCGCCCTCCTTCGGGCAAGGGGCTCGACCTGATCCTGGAAGGCGGCGCCGAGCAGGAGGCATTGCTCGACGCACTGAGTGACCGAGGCCTGCTGCCCGCGTTGAACCCGCAAGACTGAGCAGCATCAGCAGCCCGCCCAGGCGGCCGGCATCGGCAGAAGTGCGCGGTGGTAGGCTTGCCGCCCGATGAATCTCCGCCTCAAGATCGTTGCGCTTGCCGTCGCGCCCTTGCTCATCGCACTGGTGCTGGTGGCCCTTGCCGTGCGCCACCAGGAGCACGACCTTGCCCAGCGCGAGCGCGCCCTCATCGAGAACAGCTACATGGCCCAGCGCCGCAGCGAACTGCGCAGCTACGTGGACCTGGCCGTGAGCAACCTGCTGCCGCTGTACGAATCCGGCCAGGACGACGAGGCCACGCGCAACGAGGCGCTGCGCCGGCTGGCCGCGCTCAACTATGGCGACGACGGCTACTTCTTCGTCTACGACATGGAAGGCAACTCCCTCATGCATTCGCGCCAGCCCGAGCTGGTGGGCCAGAACCTCTGGGGCATGCGCGATTCGCAAGGCCGCTACACCATCCAGGACCTGATCAAGGGCGCGAAGGAAAAAGGCGGCGCCTACGTCGAATACGAATGGCGCAAGCCGTCGAGCGCGCAGCTGGCGCCCAAGCTCGGCTACGTCACCGCCATGCCGCGCTGGAACTGGATGGTCGGCACCGGCCTGTACCTGGACGACATCCAGTCGACCATGGACACCCTCGACCGGCAGATGAACGCCAACGTCACCGCCACGCTGCTGTGGATAGCCGGCATTGCCGCGCTGTGCCTGGGCGTGGTCAGCGCCGCCGGGCTGCTGCTGAACCTCAGCGAGCACCGCACGGCCGAAGCCAAGCTGCGCCTGCTCGCGCGGCGCGTGGTGCAGTCGCAGGAAGAAGAGCGCGGCCATCTCGCGCGCGAACTGCACGACGGCACCAGCCAGACGCTGGTGTCGGCCAAGCTGCTCATCGAATCGGCCGTGGAGTCGCTCGAAAGCCGGCACCAGCCCACGCCGACCGCGCTGCCCAAGGCGCTGCAGCGGCTGAACGATTCGCTGATGGAGGTGCGCCGCATCTCGCACCGGCTGCGCCCCGCCCTGCTCGACACGCTGGGCCTGCCTGCCGCGCTGGAGCGGCTGATCGACGAGTTCCGGGACGAAGGCGCCGTCGATGCGTCGATGATGATCGAGGGCGAAGCCTTCGAGCTGCAGCCCGAGGTGAAGACCGCGCTCTTCCGCCTCACGCAGGAAGCGCTGACCAACGTGCGCAAGCATGCCGACGCACAGCACGTGCACGTGGCGCTGGCCTTCGACGAGAAAGACGGCGTGCGGCTCGAGGTGAGCGACGACGGCACCGGCTTCGACATCGAGGCCGTGCAGCTCGACCCTCGGCGCGGCATCGGCCTGCGCAACATGCGCGAGCGCATGGAAGCCATTGGCGGCCAGCTGGCCATGCACTCGAACCAAGGCCGCACCTCCATCGAGGCCGAAGTGCCGGCCCGCAACGCAAGGGCCGCATCCGCATGACCGCCGACACCATTCGCCTCTTCCTGGTGGACGACCACCCGCTGGTGCGCGACGGCCTGCGCGCGCGGCTGGGCAGCATGCCCAACCTGGAGATCGTCGGCGAGGCCGGCAGCGCGGCCGAGGCGCTCGCGCAAGTCGACAGCGTGCGGCCCGACCTCATGCTCATGGACGTCGGCATGAAGGACATGAACGGTATCGAGCTTGCGGCCCTGCTGCTGCAGCGCCAGGGCGCGCCGCACATCGTGATGCTCAGCATGTACGACAACCCCGAGTACGTGCAGAAGGCCCTGCAGGCCGGCGCGCGCGGCTACGTGCTGAAAGACGCGCCGGCGGCGGAGATCGTCGCGGCCATCGAGGCCGTGTCGGCGGGCGGCACCTTCCTGAGCCCGGCCGTGTCGAAGAAGCTCTTCCGCACGCAGGAGCCGCGCCCCCTGCTCACGCCGCGAGAAAGCGAGATCCTCTCGGCGCTGGGGCGAGGCGAATCGAGCAAGCAGATTGCGCGCGACCTCGGCCTGAGCGTGCGCACGGTGGAGGCGCACCGGCAGAGCATCAAGCGGCGGCTGGGCATCGAGGGGCAGGCGGAGCTGATCAAGTACGCGGTGGAGCACGCGCGGAAGTTCGGACAAAGCTGATTCGACTGGCCGATAGCGGTCGCATCGCGAATACCTGCGCCATTCGAGAACTTCTGGGCAGAAGTTTTTCTCGCGCCGGGCTGGTTTTCTCTACAGTGAATGCCCTTGTGATTCCACGCCCTGCTACCGGTGCAACGCGCATCGATGCAGGCGTGGAGCACAAAAGGCGACGGCCAAGGTGCGCGAACACCTTGACCGTCTAACCAAGTGACGTGCATTTACTTTGGAAAGAGAGCACACCAAATGGCTGGACGAATTATGGCCGGGCCTGCAAGGCCGGTATCCGCGGACGCGACCACTCCCACCACACCGGGGGCGTCTGATCTTCTTGAAATCAAGCTGGAGCAACTGAACTCGCTGCTGTGGTGCTTCTACGGCGCCGGGGACGGATGGTTCCAGGATGCGGGGGAGGCGCATCGGGAGAATCTGCTTTGGATTGCTTCGGATTTGGCGCGGGAGGCTGTGGCGTTGTTTCAGGAGAGCGGGGGCGCGAGATGACGGAATTCCAATGGCAACCAGAACAAGAAATGTGAGGAAGAGATATGTCGACCACATTCGAGGTCTATCCCAGAACGCAACGAGTCCCTACCTTCGCCGAACTGATCGAGCTTGCCTCTACCCGGCTTGCCATCATCAGTTTTGCGTACGGCATCATTGCTGCATCGCTCGCTGAGTTGACAGATGGGATCATCTATTCGTATGACTCGGCCTGGGACTACGACAGATTCCCGGCTGTAGCCGCTGACTTCTATGAGTGGTACTTCGATCCGGAACTGACACCGGACCCTGATCGCGCAGAGTGGGCAAGGGGCTGTTTCGTAGCTATTGCGAGCGATCAACGGCTCTGAACTCGCTGCTCTGGCACTTCTACGGCTCTGGGGCGCGGGGGAGCCTATCGGGAGCGCGCCGCGAGTCCGCCGCAACCTCTGTCAATGCGGTAGTTCAGGGCTCATGAAGTCGACCAGTTGCCGCCACGCCCCGAGCGGTCCTGCGACCGGACACATCAAGCCGAGCGGCTCGAGCATGCAAAGCGGCCGTAGCTTCAACTCGCGCAGCAAACCGGCATCGAGGAGCGGCCGCACGAAGTTAAGCGGCAGGAACGACAGCAGGTTTTCTTGCTGCGAGAGCCACCACAACATGGCCGTTGAGCGAGTGACGACCGGATAGGTGCGGATCGGGTGAGGCAAGTTCGCGGTCAATTCGTCGAATCGCTCACGGGCGGCCGAACCGGTGGGGGCGAGTAGCCAGGTCTCGTCGGCGAGTTGCGGCCAGCCCAGTGAACGCTTGCGCGCCAGCGGGTGGTCTGCGCGCGCCAAGACCGCGAAACGATCTTCGCGCACCGGCATGAAGTGCCAGCCTTCCGGGATCACGGGAGGCCGTCGGCATGCCACCAGATCTGCCTCGCCACGCGCGATGGCCAGCAACTGATCGTCCCCTTCGGCCTCCGAGAGGTGAACGGCGACATCCGGATGCTGTTGCGCGAAGCGAGGCAGCACGTCGAGCAGAAGCCCGTTCATCGCGCCGACCGAGGCGACGAGTCGGATGGCGCCGCCGATGCGTTGCCGTCGCGCGGCGACGACCTCGGCGCCGTCGGCGACCCCGATCAGCATGCGACGCGCAACGGGCAACAGGTCTTCGCATGCCTGCGTGGGACGCACGCCGCGCGCATGCCGCTCGAAGAGCTGGACTTCCAGCAGCCGTTCCAGGTACGCGAGGCCCTGGGTCACCGAGGACTGCGTCATGCCGATCGAGTCCGCCGCCCGTTGGAGGCTGCCCAGCTCTGCCACTTTCAAGAGGATCTGCACATGCCGAAACTTGCCTCGCGCCAGCAGGCGGTTGAAGAGGGCGGATGCGTCATGGCTCAAGGTATCGGTAAGTCTAATGGACGTGCTTCGATTTTAATTTGTTGCCGATGGCTTGCTCAGGGATGATGGCAACTCCACAAACAGCGGGCCGCAAGCCACGCGACAGGAGACAAAACGTGAAAAAACCATGGCCGCTGTTCGCGGTTGTCTGTTGCCTGCTCGGCGTATTGCCGGCTCATGCGCAGGACGAGGTCTGGCCGTCCAAGCCGATCCGAGTGATAGTGCCAACCCCGCCCGGCGGCGCGTACGACCGCACCATGCGACCGCTTGCGCAGGAACTGGCGTTGTTGCTCAAGCAACCGGTGGTGATCGACAACAAGCCCGGTGCCGGCAACATCATCGGCGCCCAAGCGGGCGCCGCAGCCCCACCCGACGGCTACACGCTCACGATGACGGGCATGGTGAACACAATCGCGCAAGGCATGTACGACAACGTGCCATTCAACATCGTCAATGACTTCACCCACGTCGCCATGATCGGCGGCGGCGCGCAATGGCTGGTGGTCAACAGCCAGTCCGGCATCGAGTCCTTCGCCGATCTGATCGCCCGCGCCAGACGCGAGCCGGGTGCGATCAACTACGCGAGCTCGGGCGCCGGGAGCACCGGCCATCTCGTGATGGAACTTCTGCAGAAGGCGACACAGACCTCGTTCGTGCACATCCCCTACAAGGGCGGCGCGCCGGCGCTGATGGATGTGCTGGGAGGACAGGTCGCCGTCACCGTGATCCCGCCGAGCGGGTCGATGCAGTACATCCAGAGCGGCAAGCTCAGGGTGCTGGCGGTTTCCAGCCCGAAGCGCAGCCCCGAGCTCCCTCAGGTTCCGACTTTCGAGGAGCTGGGCTACAAGCAGTTGACGGTGATCTCCTGGGTGGGCTTGTCGGCTCCGAAGAAGACGCGGCCCGAAATTGTGCGCAAGGTCAACGAAGCAGTGCGCGAAGCGATGACGAGGCCGGAGCTGCAAAAGAAACTCGACGCCGAAGGCATCACGCCGATGACGATGACGCCTGACGAGTTCACTAGAGTCGTCAAGAGCGACACCGAGCGCTGGGGCGCACTGACACGCAGCCTGCAACTCAAGGCCAACTGAAACCCAAGCCCATCCCTCATGCCTTTTGTCACATCGAAAAAACGCGACATCTACTACGAGCGCCACGGCGCCGGCCCGGCGATCCTGTTCCTGCACGGCGCCGGCTCGAACGCCGCCACCTGGTGGCAGCAGTTGCCCGCCTTCACGCCGCAGTTCACCTGTCTCACGATGGACATCCGCTGCTTCGGTCGTTCGGTGGCGCCGCTTGAGGAGTTCTCGCTTGAGCTTTTCGTCGGCGATGCCCTGGCGGTACTGGCGCGCGAAGGCATCGAGCGCGCAGCAGTCGTCGGCCAATCGCTCGGCGGGATGATCGGGCTGCGGCTCGCGCTGCGCCGTCCCGAACGCGTTGCCGCGTTCGTCGCGTGCAACACGTCGCTGGCCATCAACCACCCGACGCTGGTCGACAGCATCGAACGGCGCTTCAAGTCAGTTTCCGCGGCAAGCATCGAGCAGCGTTCGCTGGGCGCCTGGTTCTTGAAAGCGCAGCCCGCGCTTGCAGCGCTTTACGCGCAGATCAACCACTTCAACCCGAGCGCTCACAGTATTGCGCCTGAAGCCTGGCGCGAGGCCGTATTGCGCCTGAACCAACCCGAGAACCTGCTCGCCGTCGCGGAGATCGACCAGCTGGCTTGCCCGACGATGTTTCTCGTTGGCGCCGAAGACCCGATTGTTCCGTCGGCGGTCATGCGCGAACTCGGCCGGCGCCTGCCGGGGAGCGAGGTCGTCGTCGTCGAGGAGGCCGCGCATTCCGCGTACTTCGAGAAACCGCTGGAGTTCAACCAGACGGTGTTCGACTTCTTGAGACGACACGCCGACTCCTAGGGTTGCTGTGCAGCGATCGCGGGAAAAAAGTTGGTGACCAAAGCCGGGGCGATTCAGTTCGCCCTGTGCTGTTAGCCTTGCATGGTCGGCAGAGCCTCTGCCACGCCAACTCCGGCCATCGCGCCCAATCTTAGAAGTGAACTCACTATGACCAGCCCGCTGTACAACGCCTCCGTTCCCGTCATGCAGCAGATGCTGCACGCCATGTCCGACGTGCTCAAGAAGGCCGAAGACCACGCGACGCAAAAAAATATCGATCCGAACGCGCTGCTGCAGGCGCGGCTGTTCCCTGACATGTTTCCGCTGGTACGTCAGGTACAGATCGCCGCAGACTTCTCCAAGGGCATCGCCTCCCGCCTGGCTGGTGCCGAGGTGCCGTCGTGGCCCGACACTGAGGCCAGCTTCGCCGACCTGCAGGCGTTGATCGCCAAAGCTCTGGCGCATATCGGCTCCTTCGAGGCTGAGCAATTTGACTCAAGCGAAGGCCGCGAGATCGTATTGCGCCCCGGCACCCCCAAGGAAAAGAAGCTGACCGCAGGCGCATATCTTCTGCACTATGGACTGCCGCAGTTCTTCTTCCACGTGACCACCACCTATGCCATCTTGCGCCACAACGGTGTTGAGATCGGCAAGCGCGACTACATGGGTGCGTACTGATTCAAGACAGGCAGGAGTTCAGCCACTATGTCCACTGACGCTCGATAGAAACTAGAGTCTACGTTCGACGTTGTTCTTTTGATGGCGGCTTTGCAGCGAAATCGGGCGGTCGGGGATCTTTGTCAGATGACTGCTTGGTGACGCCCATTGCGGTCGCAAGACCCTCTATCTAAAGAGCCGTAATTCAGCCATCGGTTGGGGACGCGTCTTAAAACGACAACTTGGCTGACTGCGTCGCAGAAAAGATCGGATACCTGCGTTAACGTGCTCAAAGTTCGACGCAGAAAGCGCGAAAGGTTAAACATTGTGCAGACAGCTTCGATGGGCAATGGCACTATCGGCGCCCTGAGGAGGTATGAACTTTGGCCAAAGTACGCAAATGGAATAACTGGGAGGCAGCGGAGGAGGCGTTCGCGAGGGGAGGACAAGGACACGTATATAGGGTGCGTGATACTTCAGGAGCCCGTTCTGGTGGTTTTGTCCTCAAGGAACTCCTAAATCCCAAACGCCGGGCACGCTTCGATGGTGAGATCCGAGCGATTACGAAACTTCCACCACATCCCAATGTGATCGAGATCGTCGACTTTGGTGCTTTCAAAGATCCGGAAAAGCCGACGTATGTAATGCCCGAGGCGGACTGCTCTCTCGAGCACTACACAAACCAACTCCTCCCCGTTGAACAGGTGTTTGCGATTTTTAACAGTATCACTGCTGGAGTTGAACATCTCCACGCACATTCTGTTATCCACCGCGACCTCAAGCCCGACAATGTATTGATGTTTGGGGATCAGCCTCGCGTGAGTGACTTCGGATTGGCACTCATTGCTGACGCTCCACGGGTGACCGCAACAGAAGAAGCAGTGGGTCCGAGGTTCTACATGGCGCCTGAGCTTGAGGACGGTCGGAACATGGAAGTCAGCCAACGTTGCGATTTGTACTCGCTGGGCAAGATTCTGTACTTCTTGCTTTCGGGTGGACAAATCTTCTCCCGCGAAAAGTTCAGCGCGCCAAAATGGAATTTATCGAAACGTTTCGCCGACGAGCGCTATCGCTTATTCGATCATGTTTTTCAGCGCACCGTAGCGCCAGAGCAAGATCGCTATGCATCCTGCTCTGAACTTCGAGAAGAGTTCGATGCAGTCAAGAAAGAGTACCGCAAGCATCCGCGTACTACGTTGGAGACAAAGGCTCCGAGCCTTGCGGCCAATCTTGTCGGGATGCAAGATGAGCTAGAGAGGCTTTCCAGTGACGAGTGGAATGTACTTCTCGGCTTGCGTCGAAAGGCTGCCGCGCCATACTCGGACGTCTTAATCGTGGCAGCATCAACTGCAATTTCGAAAGAGACTGCAGACGAATTTGCGCACGAACTTCTTCGGGTAAGAAGTTCGATTGAACGCGACGCCTTATCACAACTTGCTTCGCTGATTGTCGCGGCGACGGATGGCCTCCTGCTCGGACAGGAGGAGGAAGAACTCATGTTGCTGGCGTTGGATCACCCTGATCCGAAAGCAGTTCGCGCAACGGCAAAGACGGCGTTCGGAAAGTCTCCCGCCGTTCTCGAACGGATTGCGGGCCGAATCTCTGAGCTCGATGAGAAGTCCCTCGACGCTTTCATTGTGGCGTCATCGAGGCAGCACTACCCAAGCCGCGCGCCCGTTCTTCTTGCTCTATTGCGCCAAGGTGTGCTTGCAAGCCAACTTGGCCTCGTGGTGGCAGGCCTCATGGATGAGGGCTCAGACGACGCTCTCGAAGGAGTCGCGGAGCATCTCCGTGCACGGGAATCGATCGAAGAGCTCACGGAAGCTGTTCAAGGCATGACCCTTACGGCGACAAGTGAGAGGTTAAAGATGCTTGCCCAAAAAAAGGGGTACAGCCAGCAAGTTCAACGCACACTTGAGTTGCTGGCCGATCTGCATGCTCGCGCTATGGAGCGGGACCAGGATGCCCGAGTTGATGAAGAAGGTGGAGGAGAGTGAAGTGTTCAGATTCTTCAAGAAGAAGGCAGAGCAACCGTCAAAGGCGGAAGCTCCGCTTGCCGATCGGCCTGTTGCTGACGCGCCCCCGACAGGAGGGGATGATGCCAAGGATCAATACATCGCCGACCAGCCGATCGCGAGTAAGAGCGAAGATAGGTTCAATCGCGCGCCGTTCGCAACGCGCATAGCGGAGACGCTCGCCACTCGTTCCGATCCTTCTAGCATCGTTATAGGACTTTACGGACCTTGGGGAGACGGCAAGACATCCGTTCTCGAGATGATGCAGGAAGAGCTGAAGACCCATGACGAAATCATCGTCGTGCGCTTCAATCCTTGGCACTTTCAAACTGAAGACTTACTCCTGCGAGGCTTCTTCGCCACTCTAGCCGATGCGATGGGACGGTCGCTTCCCAAAATTAAAGAGAAAGCTGGAAGTCTGCTTCAAAAGTATGGCAGCGTGCTCTCTCTGGCATCACTCTCGATTGGTGGTGTCGTTCAAGTCAGCCCGGGCGAAGCGGCAAAGGGGCTGGGCGACGCGATGTCAAATGTGGGTCTCGATGAACTTCGGTCCCGCATTGAGGGCATGCTCGATGAGGCGAAAAAGCGCCTCGTCATTCTGATCGACGACATTGACAGGCTGGATCGTGATGAAACACACGCCGTCTTCAAGCTGGTCAAGTTGTCTGCCAGCTTCCGGCATACCGCATACGTTCTAGCGTTCGACGATGCAGTCGTCTCGGCAGCCTTGGGTGAGCGATATGGCGCTGGAGGCGCCGCCGCTGGACGAGCCTTTCTAGAGAAGATCATCCAAGTGCCCCTTCACTTGCCGCCAGTTGATGAAAACAGCCTCCGTCATCTTGCGTTGGAGGGAGTAGACAACGCTGTAAATCACGCCGGTATCACGCTCACCCAGCCTCAGGTTGATGCGTTCGTAAGGCATTTCGATGACGCGCTCTTGCCTCGCATTGAAACTCCGCGTCGGGCCAAGCTTTTGTCCAACGCTCTTCTCTTTGCTCTGCCAATACTTCGAGGCGAAGTTAACCCGGCCGAGCTGATGCTGATTGAGGGGATTCGCGTCATCTATCCCGAACTCTACGCAGCGATACGAGACAACCAAGCTATTTTTCTCCAGGGTGAGCGTGAAGCAAGGCGCAATCAACGGCAGAACGCCGTTAGCCGCATCGACACTCTCCTCCAGCAAGCGACGCCCACGCTCTCGGATGACGAGCGCGCAGTCGTCAGGTCCCGACTACTCGAACCTCTGTTCCCGCGCATCGGGAGCATGGGATACGGCGGTGAGTGGGACTCAATCTGGGCAAGAGAGCAAAAGATTTGCTCTTCGCAGTATTTCAAACGCTACTTCACCTATAGCGTACCGGTCGGTGATGTGCCTGATTCTCATGTTGCGGCGCTGTGTGAAGGCGCGCCACAGGCGTCATCTGCTGAAAGGCGAGTTCTTCTCGAAGCGTTTGCGGCTCGCCAAGGGCTTCCGAGGTTGGTTGCGCGACTACGTCAACGCGAAGACACCATGACGGTCGAACAAGCGACGGCACTCATAGCGACCTTTGCTGCGAATGGGGATTTGCTTCCCCGTGAACGAGGAATGATGATCCTAGCTGACACGCGCGCCAAGGCGGGAATGCTGATCGCGGGTCTCCTGCGTCAAATTCCATCGCCAGAAGACAGGCAAGCCGAGGCAGAGCGGGCGATCCGAATGGCGATGCCAGTTGGGTTTGCGATGGAATGCATTCGTTGGATTCGGAACTACGAAGACACACCGCCTGAGCGGAAAGTCCTTGCCGATGAAGGAGAAGCGCCAATCAGAGAAATTCTCACAGCGCGCATCGAAGAAGCCAATGCAGAGGCACCCTTGTACACCTCGCATCCAAAGGATGCCCAATTTCTCTATTGGACTTGGGCGCATGGAACCTCGCAAGAACATGTGCGCGAGCAGCTCGTTACAACGTTCGATGCGCATCCTGAAGAGCTTGACTCATTCCTAGCCTGTTATGTGGGGGAAGCCTGGGGAATGGAAAGCGGCCTTCCCAGGCCAGCTGATTTCCGACGAGAACAGTACAACTCCGTGACACACGTCCTGCCCGGTGAGTACGTTGCAGCGAATTTGCGACAACGCTACGGGCCTGAGCTTGATACGCCGCAAGAGTATCCACCCGAGACTATGACGCAGTCGCGCCGTGTCGCGCATCAGTTCATGGGGGTTCATCTCTACGTGTTGCAGCATCCTCCAGAAGCAGATCAAGGCGTCGCCGATGGAGACGACTTGGGGGAGGATGAGCCCTCAGAGACATAGCACCTTCCGCGCCTCATGTACGGTGCTTCCGACAGTCCCGTTCGGAGTGTTTCAGGCAAGACAACGTGTCTTTTGGCCCTTCAAAGACAAGCTCACTGCGCACCTCTCGCTGGACACGACTGCTGATGCCTGCTTTCGGCGTTATCGCTCATTGGCTCTCCAAAGTTGATTGACCTCAACCAGTCTGAATGAGCCATTCGGTCAAAGAGGCTCGAAGACCTCCAACGCGGCTGAAACCTCCATCAGCCAAGCATAGCGATCATCGAAATGTCCGGTCGCGCAGGCGATGTGTTCCTGACGGACTTGCGCGTGCCGCACACCCCATCGGTCAACTCGACGAAGAACGTGCAGATGATGGCCACCACGCGCTTCTTCTTCGGTGGGCCTTCGCGCCAGGCCCTTCCGCATCACGGCTTTGGAAAAAAAGGGCACGCCAGCTCTGCCGGCCCTTTCAACCCAAATCCTCAATACCCCGCCCCGGATCAACCACATCCGTCGGCTCTTCCCTCTCCGCCACACGCAGGATGTCCGCCGCACTCTGCCGCGCAGACAAAGAGGGAATCGCAACCAAAGGCAGATGCGGCGTGATCAGCACATGCTGCATGCCACACAGCAGATCATCGGCCGGCAGCGGCTCGCGCCCGAACACATCAAGCGTCGCGCTGCCCATGCGCCCGCCCTGGAGAAGTGCGGTCAGCGCGGCCTGCCGCCGACCAACGCCCCGCGGGCCACGTTCACCAAGGCGCTTTTGGTCTGCGATCCGATGCGCTCGCAAGCACCCGCGCAATCACCGAAGTCAGGGCTTCCAGTCGCGCACGTTGCAGACCGTCTTGGTGCCCGGGCCCATGTCCTTGACCTCGCCGGCCCCCGCGGCTGGTTGGCATGGCCGGGTCGACTGCTCGTTGTCCATGGCAGAGGAGCGCGCCCACACGGAGACCAGGCCGGAGTTCTCGATGGTCTGGTTGCAACCCTCGCGTGCGTGAAAGGCGTGAATGGCATTTCGTTCAAAGTAGGTCAGCCACTCCTTGTTCGAATCGGTGTTGGCGAACCATTTCTTCCACCGGCCGTTCGAGCCGTCGATTTCGACTGTCCAGCCCTTGTCGCCGCGCTTCTGACGAAACTGGTCGCTGTCCCAATGCATCACCATGTATTTGTTCTGGTCGATGCATTGCGGCTTGGTCAGTGTTGCGTACATCTCTTGCGGGTGGTGATAGTGGAACGGGTAGGTCGTGTTGAACAACTGAGCCGTCATGCCGATCTCGGCACCCACGGTTTCCCCGTCGATCTCCTTGATGCGCAGGTTGCCCCATGGTCCCATGACCTCTGCGTAGAGGTAGCCGCCGCGGAAGCGTTCGCTGCCCGCGGCCTTGTTTTCGGCATAGAAGGGAATCCACCCAACCGAAGACCATAAGGTCGGCAGTCCGTTGATGCTCACGTCCTTGGCCCAATGGACGCTCGTGTCGGTCCGCGATGTGACGGCGACGAAGTTCTCGTTGAGCTCCAGGCCGGCCTTGCCCACTTCGCCGCCCATCTTCTTGTAGAAGTCGGTGAGCAACGGGCGGTTGAGCCACTTGGCCGTCGCCGACAGGTTCCTGGTCTGCTCACTGGGCGTGTAGAGGGGAAATTCCTTGTAGTTCTTCTGGGTGTCGAAGCACGCCTTTGCCTTCTCCGGCTCCGCCAGGACGGCTCTCACGTGCTTGGCCATCAGCTCGACGTCACGGTACTTGAGCACGCATCGCGTCTGCGCCTTCCCGGTTTGAGAGCTGTAGGTCTGAACGGTCGCCTGCGCAGAGTCTTTGCATTGGCCCGTTGGCGTTTCGATGGTCTTCAGGAACTGGCCCAGGTAGGTGAGCGACTCGTTCCAGAACTGGTCCACCAGTTTCTGCTCTTCGGGCGTGTGGTTCACAGGTACCACGTCGTCCTGGCACTTGAAGTCGGCCGCGAAAGCATGGACGGATACGAATGCGCTGCCGATGAGGCAGCTCAGAATGCGTTTGCTCATGTTTGTCTCCTTGGATACTGCAACGGAACAGAAGCCGGGTCGCCCTCGAACAGGCGAGGCCGCTTTCTGAACTCAGGAATTGACGTTGACGACGACCCGCCCGCGGACTTTTCCGTCCAGCAGCCTTGGAGCCGTGGCGATGACCTCGGAAAGGCCGATCTCCTCGGCGATGTCCGGTAGCTTGGAAAGGTCCAGGTCGGTGGACAGGCGCTTCCATGCCGCGATTCGTTCTTCGCGAGGGCACATCACGCTGTCGATGCCCACAAGCGTTACGCCACGCAGGATGAACGGGGCTACCGATGCGGGAAGGTCCATTCCTCCAGCGAGGCCGCATGCGGTCACGACGCCGCGGTACTTGGTTGCGGCACAGATGTTTGCGAGCGTGTTGGAGCCGACCACGTCGACGGCACCGGCCCATCGCTCTTTCTGCAGCGGACGTCCGGGCGCCGCGAACTCGGCACGATCCAGCACGAGGCTTGCGCCAAGCCCCGTGATGTACTGCGCCTCGTCCAGGCGGCCGGTCACACCCGCGACCTGGTAGCCGAGCCTGGCGAGGATCGCCACCGCAAAGCTGCCGACGCCACCGGCCGCCCCGGTCACGACGATCTCGCCCGCTTCCGGTGTCACCCCGTGGCGCTCCAGTGCCGTGACGCAGAGCATTGCGGTGTAGCCTGCGGTGCCGATCGCCATGGCTTCGCGCGGAGAGAACGTCGTCGGCAGCGGCACGAGCCAATCGGCGTCGACGCGTACGCGTTGCGCCAGGCCTCCCCAATGCCGTTCACCCACGCCCCAGCCATTCAGCAGCACGGCATCGCCGGGCTTGTACATCGGGCTTTCGGACTGTTCGACCACGCCCACCAAGTCGATGCCTGGAATCATCGGGAAGGAGCGGGCGATGGGAGCGCGTCCGGTGATGGCCAGCGCATCCTTGTAGTTGAGCGTGGAGTAGCTCACGCGAACCGTCACGTTGGCATGCGGAAGCTCGCTGTTGTCGAGCTGCTTGAGCGCGGCTCGATCCGGCCCTGGGACGTCATCGATGACGATGGCTGAGAAATGTGAGTGCATGGTATTTGGCCTGTATTCAATGGAGGGGAAAGCCGGTGCGCGGCAAATCAACGGTGCCGGAACACGGGCGCGCGTTTCGACAGGAAGGCATTCATGCCCTCCTTCTGGCCGTCGGTCGCAAAGGCTGCCTGGAACAGCCGGCGCTCGTGCAGCATGCCTTCGGACAAGCCTATTTCCAGGGCGCGGTTGACGGCTTCCTTTGCCATGCGAACGGCCGGGGCGTTGTAGCCAGCGATAGTGTGGGCAGCTTCGAGAGCCGTCTGCAGCAGTTCGCCCGCCGGCACGATTCGCGCGACCAGGCCGGAGGCCTTCGCTTCGGGCGCGGTAAGGCTGCGACCCGTAAGAATCAGGTCCATGGCCAGGGCCTTGCCCACCGATTTCGTGAGACGCTGGGAGCCACCTATGCCGGGCAGGATGCCGAGCTTGATTTCGGGCTGTCCGAAGTGAGCATCCTCTGACGCGATGATGAAGTCACACATCATCGCGAGTTCGCAGCCGCCGCCCAACGCATAGCCGCTGACGGCCGCGATGATCGGCTTGGACACATCGGCAAGCTCATTCCACGCGGCGAAGATGTCGCGCGACTGGAGCTCTGCAAACGTCTTGTCGGCCATCTCCTCGATGTCGGCTCCTGCGGCGAATGCGCGGGGGCTGCCGGTGATCACGATGGCGCCGATGTTGTCGTCCACGTCGAAGGTCTTCAGGGCATCGACCACCTCGCGGGACATGCGCAGGTTCAGCGCGTTGAGCGACTTGGGGCGATTCAGCGTGATGAGGCCGACCCGGTCGCGGCGCTCGACGATGATGGTCTCGTAGCGTGCGGACTGTGCGTCTCGTGTTGCAGGCGGCGTGGCAGCGTCGGCGGCCGGTGCGGGGATGCTCCTGGCGGGGGCTGGCGCGGAGGTCTTGGGTGAAGTTGCGGCAATGGACATGTGGAGTTTTCCTTCGGACAGATGAGACGGATGGTTCAAGCGGCGGCGTCGAGCTCTGCGCTGCCGGCCGCAGGTGCGTAGTCGCCGGTGCGCGACATCAGTTGCGCGAGGATGCTTTCGCGGTGTTCGTCCAGGCCCGGAGCGCGCAGGGGCGTCAGCACGTCGATGTCGGCAAACGCGCTCATCTTGATGGGGTTGCCCGCTGTACGGATGGGCTTCTTTCCCGCGCCTTCGACTTGAACAATCATGTTGCGCGCCAGGAGCTGCGGGTGGTCGAACAGCTTGTCGATGGTGTTGATCGGCGCGCACGGAACGCCGGCTTCGTTGAGCCGCGCGATCCAATGGGCAATCGGCTCGTTTCGTGTGATGTCTTCGATGGCCTGGACCAGCGCCGGACGATTCCGGCAGCGCAGGTCATTGGTGAAGAACCGCACGTCCAACGCCAGCTGGGGGCTCTCCAGCGCATCCGCCATGAGCATGAAGAGCTGGTCATTGCCTGCGGCGATGACGAACCGTCCATCCTTGGCGGCGAAAGTCTCGAACGGTGCGAGGGACGGGTGGCAGTCGCCGGTCCGCATCGGAACTTTCTTCTCCACGTCGAAACGAGCGAGCGCGGTTTCCATGAGCGCGGCCTGGCAATCGAGCATGCCGATGTCCACGCGGGTGCCCTGGGCGTCGCGTGTGCGCTTGTAGAGCGCCGAAACGATTCCGATGGCCGCGAAGAGCGCCGCGCTGAGGTCACCGAAACTTGTGCCGACCCGTGCTGGAGGGGCGTCCGGCCATCCGGTCAGGCTCATCACGCCGCCCATGGCCTGCACGACCATGTCGTAGCCGGGAAGGTCGCTGAACGGGCCTGTATGCCCGAAGCCTGAGATGGACGCGTAGACGAGATCAGGATGGGTGCGGGCCAGGCGCTCCGCGCCGTAGCCGAGCCGGTCCAGCACACCCGGGCGGAAGTTCTCCACCAGTACGTCCGCTTCGGACAACATGCGCTCGAGCAGGTCACGGTCGCGTGGGCTCTTGATGTCCAGCGCGATACTTTCCTTGCCCCGGTTGAAGCACATGAAGTAGGCCGATTCATGGTCCACGAAGGGGCCGAACGCTCGGGTGTCGTCTCCGGTCGCGATGCGCTCGATCTTGATGACGCGCGCTCCGAGGTCCGCCAGCACCATCGTGCAGTAGGGTCCGGCAAGTACGCGCGAGAAGTCCAGGACGGTGATTCCGTCCAGCGGCCCTTTCTTGGGGGGCGAGCCCGGGGTGGTATCCATGGCGGATGTCTCCTCTTTTGGGGTAAGTCAGATGCCAGCGAGAATCCAGCGCGCCGCCTTCTCGGCGATCATGAGCGTCGGGCTGTTGGTGTTGCCGCTGGTGATGGTCGGCATGACACCGGCGTCGACGACCCGCAGGTTCTTGACGCCGTGGACATGCAGATGGCTGTCGACGACCGAGAGTCGGTCGCGAGCAGGGCCCATGGCTGTGGTTCCGACCGGGTGGAAGATGGTCGTTCCGATGTCCCCTGCCAGGCGGGCGAGCTGCTCGTCCGTTTCGTATTGAGGGCCGGGCTTGTACTCGACAGGCTTGTAGGGGGCCATGGCTTGCTGGGCCGCGATGCGCCGCGTCACGCGCAATGAGTCCGCTGCGACTTGCCTGTCTTCCGAGGTGCTCAGGTAGTTCGGCGCAATGCGCGGAGCCTTGTCGAAGTCGGGGCTCGAAATGGAGACTTGCCCGCGGCTGGTCGGATTCAGGTTGCAGACGCTCGCCGTGATCGCCGGGAAGGTGTGCAGCGGCTGGCCGAACGCTTCCAGGCTCAAGGGCTGAACGTGGTACTGGATGTTCGGGTGAACGTACGACGGGCTGCTGCGAGTGAAGATCCCGAGCTGCGACGGGGCCATGCTCATCGGGCCGCTGCGCTTGAGAAGGTACTCCAGGCCGATGCCTGCCTTGCCCCACAACGTAGCGGCCTGGGTGTTCAGGGTCTTGGCTCCCTCCACCTTGTAGATTGACCGGATCTGCAGATGGTCCTGGAGGTTGGCTCCGACGCCCGGCAGGTGTTTGACCACGGGAATCTGCAGTTGGCGCAGGGTGCTCTCGTCGCCGATGCCTGAGAGCTGCAAGAGCTGTGGGGAGCCGATCGCACCGCAACTCAAGATGACTTCGCCGCTGGCATGGACTGCCTGGCGGTGGCCGTTCATCACCAGTTCGACGCCATGGCAGGCAGGCTGGCCGTCGGCGGATTGTTCGAGCAGGAGCCGGCTGGCTTGCGCGCCAGTCCACACGGTGAGATTTGCGCGGCTCTTGCGAACGGGCTTCAGGAAGGCCTTTGATGCATTCCAGCGCCATCCGCTGCGTTGATTTACCTCGAAGTAGCTGACGCCATCGTTGTCGCCGCTGTTGAAGTCATCCGTGGCAGGGATTCCAGCCTGCCTGGCCGCGTCGGCGAAGGCATCGAGTACTTCCCACTTGAGGCGTTGCTTCTCGACGCGCCACTCTCCGCCGGATCCATGCAGCGACTTGAATGCCGCGCCGTGCCCATTCAATGCTGCTGCGTTCCGGGCATCCAGGCGGTAGTGGTCTTCGTGCGCCCTGAAGTCTTGCAGGCAGTTTTCCCATCGCCATGCGTCGTCGGCGGTGACGTTGGCCCAATGCTCGTAGTCCCGAGCCTGTCCGCGCATGTAGATCATGCCGTTGATGCTGGAACACCCGCCCAAGGTCTTGCCTCGTGGATACAGGAGCTCACGCCCGTTCAGGCCGGGTGAGGCTTCGGTGCGGAAGCGCCAATCGGTTCGCGGGTTGTCTATGCAGTAGAGGTACCCGACCGGGATATGAATCCACGGATAGCTGTCAGGTCCGCCCGACTCGATGAGGAGGACTTTCCTTGCCGGGTCGGCGCTCAGACGGTTGGCCAGCAGGCAACCAGCTGTGCCTGCACCAACCACGATGTAGTCGAAGGAAGGGGGCGTCATGGATGAACTCCTTGTGCGGCCAGCGGTGGGAGGCGTCTCATTAAATAGACCGATCGTCTTTTAAAGGGTCAAAAAAAAGTGCCTTGGGCATTGCGCATCGCAGCAGGGGTTTCCTTGGGCCGCTCATGCGGCATGTGACAGCTGCCAGGCTCGGCGGCAGAGCCTGCACTTGCCAAGAGCTGGCTGCCTTCTCGCCGACAGCGAACAAATATTAGACCGATTGCCTAATTAAATGATTAGGGTTTGTTCGGTGTCTCCATTCTTCGACGACGCGCCCCCCATGCCCAGGTGTCCCGAGGAAACACTCTGGACATATTGATCCGATCGGTCTAATACTCGCAGGATGCATTCACTCGCCGCACTCCCTCGCAGAAGAGGGCGGCCGCCAAAGGCGGCCGGTGAGCACCGGGAAACTCGCGAGCAACTGCTCCGAGCTGGGGTGGCCGCACTCACCGAGAAAGGTTTCTCCGCAACCGGCATCGATGAAGTGCTGACGGCTGTGGGCGTTCCCAAGGGCTCGTTCTATCACTTCTTCGCGAGCAAGGAAGCCTACGGTGCGGAGCTCATCAGGCTCTACGCCGACTACTTTGTTCGCAAGCTCGATCTGGCTTTGCTCGACACGAGCTTGACGCCACTTCAGCGCATCGATGCTTTTTGCAAGGAAGCTGAACAGGGGATGGGCCGGTTCGACTTCAAGCGGGGCTGCCTCATCGGCAACCTCGGCCAGGAGATGGGCGCGCTCCCGGAAGCATTCCGGAAGCAGCTCAGCGACGTGCTCCTCGACTGGCAGGGGAGAGTTGAACGCTGCCTCGAGGAAGCGAAGCGTCTTGGCGAGATTCCAGAAAAGGCCGACTGCGCACGGCTATCCGCCTTCTTCTGGATCGGCTGGGAAGGGGCCGTCTTGCGGGCAAAGCTCGAGCGCAAGAACGAACCCCTGCGGATATTCGCCGAAGCTTTTCAGGCGTGCGTGAAGAACTAGGATAAGTTGACGAGGCCTGCCGACACGGCCACCATGGCCCAGCACCGCCACAGCCGTGGCTTGCAAGGAGCCACCCCATGACCGAAACCGACAAGCTATTCGCGGGCTCGATCCCCAAGCTCTACGACACGCTCATGGTCCCCTTGATCTTCGAGGCCTACGCCGCCGACACGGCCGAGCTGGTGGCCGGCTTCTCGCCGGGCGCGATCCTCGAAACAGCCGCCGGCAGTGGCGTGGTCACGCGAGCGCTTGCGCCCAGGCTGGCCACCGGCACGCGCTACGTGGTGACGGACCTCAACCAGCCCATGCTCGACTACGCCGCCAGCCGGCAAGCCGCCGATGGCCGCATCAACATCGAATGGCAACAGGCCGACGCGCTCGAGCTGCCATTCGAAGACGCCTCGTTCGATGTCGTCTGCTGCCAGTTCGGCGCGATGTTCTTCCCTGACCGCACCGCCGGCTATGCCGAGGCGTGCCGCGTGCTGAGGCCGGGCGGGCGCTTCGTCTTCAGCGTGTGGGACCGCATCGAGGAGAACGCCTTTGCCGATGAGGTCACCAAGGCCATGGCCGAGCTGTTCCCGCAAGATCCTCCGCGATTCCTGGCGCGCACGCCGCACGGCTATCACGACGTTGCGCTGATCCGCGAAGACCTGCGCCGCGCCGGCTTCGCCAGCATTCATATCGACACGCGCGAGAAGCAGAGCCGCTCGCCCTCGGCGCGCGACGTGGCCACTGCCTATTGCCAGGGAACGCCGCTGCGCAACGAGATCGAGGCGCGCGATGCCGGTTCGCTGGAGCGCGCCACGGACTATGCGGCGCAGGCCATTGCAAGCCGTCATGGCGAAGGCCCGGTGGCCGGCAAGATCCAGGCGCATGTGATCGTGGCGGCGGGGTAGCAGAGGACGGGCTGGCCGGGCGGGGCCGTCTGCGGGTACAAACCGTGGTTCCCGTTCTCACCTGCCTGCTTGCTATTCCTCCAATGTCCAGCCTTCCTCACAGCCCTTCCGCCGACCGCAACAAACAGCCGATCCTCGATGCGTTGACCGCCATCCTTGGCGAAGAGGGCGCCGCACTGGAGATCGCGTCCGGCACGGGCCAGCATGCGGTCTGGTTCGCGGCGGCGATGCGCAAGTGGAGCTGGCAGCCCACCGACGCCGACGCGCGCATGCTGCCCGCGATGGCAAGCCGCATCGCGGAGGCCGCGCTGCCCAATCTGCATGCGCCGCTTCTCCTCGACGTGAAGGAATCCCGATGGCCATCGGAGGGTTCCGCGTTTGCCGCAGGGCAGGGAGACAAGCAGTTCGACGCGATCTTCTGCGCGAACATGCTGCACATCTCGCCCTGGGCCACATGCGCCGCGCTGATGCAGGGAGCCGCACGGCATCTGCGTCCTGGCGGGGTGCTCGTCACCTACGGACCTTATTTCGAGGCAGGCGTGCCGGCGGCGCCGGGCAACATCGCGTTCGACGAAGACCTGCGCGCACGCGATCCCGACTGGGGCATTCGTCGCCTGGACGACGTGGCCGCGCAGGCGCAGCAGGCCGGGCTTGCATTGCGCCAGCGGCATGCGATGCCTGCGAACAATCTGCTGCTGGTTTTCGGGCTTCGGTGAAGGCTGTGCATGCAGCACCCGAGGCGTTTACCTGAAGGCTTGAGCTGCCTCGCAGCGAGTACGACCTAGGCCGCCTCCGCGTACCGGCTCGAATACCAATCCAGCAAATCCCCCGCAGGCAGCGGACGCGAAAACAGAAAGCCCTGCAGCTCATCGCATCCCATCGCGATCAGTATGTCGCGCTGGGCCTCGTTCTCCACGCCCTCGGCCACCACGCTCAGGCCCAGCGCGTGGGCCAGGCGGATGACGGCGTCGATCACGGCCCTGGCGTCTTCCTTGGTCTGCAGGTCCTGCACGAAGCTGCGGTCGATCTTGACCTGGCGCGCGGGCAGTTTGCGCAGGTGGCTCAGGCTCGAATAGCCGGTGCCGAAGTCGTCGATCGACAGGAACACACCGACCCGCGCCAGCCCTTCGAAGGTGCGCTGCGTGGCCTTGATGTCTTCCATGGCGACGGATTCCGTGATCTCGCACAGCAGCAGCGTGGCCGGCACGCCATGCCGCAGCAGCGCCCGTTCGACGCGCGCGACAAAGTCGACCTCGCGCAGCTGCATGACCGACAGGTTCACGGCCACGCACATGCGCGTACCCTGGGCCTGCCATTGCGCGATCTGGCGGCAGGCCTCGTCGAGGATCCAGTCGCCCAGGTGCACGATGAGGCCGAAGCGCTCGGCCAGCCCGATGAATTCGGTCGGGCCGATCAGGCCGTGCTGCGGATGGTTCCAGCGCACCAGCGCTTCCACGCCGCTGATGCCGTGGCCGGTGCCGTTGATCTTGGGCTGGTAGTAAAGCTCGAACTGCTTGAGCTCCACCGCGCGGCGCAGGTCGCTCTGCAGCTGCAGTTGCTTGGCGGCATCGGCGCCCATGTGCGACTCGAACATCACGTAGTTGCCGCCGCCCGCGCGTTTGGCCTCGTACATGGCCGCGTCGGCGTTGGCCACCAGCTTGTCGGGCTCGCCCTGTTCCGGGTGCAGCACGATGCCGATGGAGCATGCGATCTGCAGCTGCTTGCCCTGCACGTTGAAAGGCTCGCCGAGCGCGCGCAGCACGCGGTTGGCGGCTTCCGCGCATTCGGCCCGGTCGCGCACGCCTTCGAGCAGCAGCAGGAACTCGTCGCCGCCGATGCGGGCCACGGTGTCGCCTTCTCGGGTGGTGCGGGCCAGCCGCTCGGCGGCTACGCAAAGGATGCGGTCGCCGGCCGAGTGGCCGAAGGAGTCGTTGATGGGCTTGAACCCGTCGAGGTCGACGAAAAGAACCGCAATGCGCTCTTCGACCTGCAGCTGGTTGGCGCGGTTCATGCGCGCCAGGGCGTGGCGCAGCCGGTCTTCGAACAGCACGCGGTTGGGCAGCCCGGTCAGCGCGTCGGTGAAGGCGCGCTTCTGCAGTTCCTGGTTGGCTTGGGTGAGTTCGGCATTGGCCTCTTCGAGCGAGCGCGACAGGCGCCTGGCGACCAGCTGCAGCCGCGATTCCAGTATGGAGGTGAAGAGCGTGCCCAGCAGCAGCAGCCCCGAGGCCAGCCCGACGATGGCGGTGAGCCCGGTGCCGCCCAGCTGGCCGGCGCTGAGGCAGACCGAATCGGCCGGGAAGCTGGCCGCCGCCATGCCGGTGTAGTGCATGCCGCAGATCGCGATACCCATGACGACCGAGGCCAGGAACTGGAAGGCCACCCGGTGGTTGCTGTGGGCATTGCCCAGGTACTTGAAGATGAACAGCGCCGCGGCCGAGGCGCCCAGGCCGATCAGCAGCGACAGCAGCACGGTGGGCGCGTGCCAGACGATGGGCGGCGCCATGTCGAGCGCGGCCATGCCGATGTAGTGCATGCCGCAGATGCCGACGGCCATTGCCAGCGAGGCCACGGCGATGCGGCGCAGTCCGTAGTCGGCCTCGCTGGCCACCCACAGCGCGACGCCCGACGCCATGACGCCGGCCACCCACGAGGCCAGGGTCAGCCCGCCGGAGAAGCCGAGCGAAATGGGCAGCGAAAAACCCAGCATGCCCACGAAGTGCATCGACCAGATGCCCGTGCCCATGGCCAGCGAGCCCAGCGCCCACCACAGCAGGTGCGGCCGTCCGCTGGCGTGCCGCACGCGGCGCGACAGGTCGAGGGCCACGTAGGAAGCAAGGGTCGCGAGGAGCAGGGACGCGGCGACGGCCCACAGGTTGTGCTGCGACGGAAGAAAGGCGGGGAGATTGTTCACGGTGACGGTGCAAAAGCCGCGCGAGGGCGCCTGGCGAGCACCGCGCCGGCGCTCATGTCCTCAGGCAGAAGCCGGCCATCGCGGATGAGTCTGCCACAGTTTTTCCGGCGGCCGCCTTACCATGCGATCAGGAAAAACGGGTGCATCCAGTCGCCGCTTGGCTGCGTACGGGTGTCAGTGGCACGCATTCCGGCGTGCCTTCAGCCGAGGAAAAGTCATGCCGCAGGACATCGCATTCGCCATCCGCTGGGTCGAAAAGGGCCTGGTGCCTGACCCGGTGGTTCGCCGGGGCATTCGCCGGTTGCTGAAAGACCGGCTCGCGGAGCTGCATTCGGGCAACGCGCTGGCGGTGGCGGAGCTGACGCAGGATTTCGTCGCCCGCATGGGCGCGGCCAACCTGGCGCCGCTGCCCGAAAAAGCCAACGAGCAGCACTACGAGGTTCCGGCCGCCTTCTTCGGCGAAGTGCTGGGAAACCACCGCAAATACAGCAGCTGCTACTGGCCCGAGGGCACCCGCACCCTGGAAGAGGCCGAATCCGCCGCGCTGGCCGCCACCTGCGAGCGCGCCGGCCTGGCCGACGGGCAGGACGTGCTGGAGCTGGGCTGCGGCTGGGGCTCGCTCACGCTCTGGATGGCCGAGCACTACCCGGGCAGCCGCATCACGGCGCTGTCCAACTCCAATTCCCAGCGCGAATACATCGAGGCGGAGGCGGCGCGTCGCGGTCTGGGCAACGTGCGGGTGCTCACGCGCGACATCAACGTGTTCGACACCGACGAGCGCTTCGACCGCGTGGTGTCGGTCGAGATGTTCGAGCACCTGCGCAACTGGCCGCAGGCCTTTGCCAACGTGGCGCGCTGGCTCCGGCCGGGCGGGCGCTTCTTCATGCACGTGTTCGCCCACAAGGAGGCGCCGTACCCCTTCGAGGTGCGCGACCCCAGCGACTGGATGAGCAAGTATTTCTTCTCCGGCGGCATGATGCCCAGCGACGACCTGGCGCTGCACTGCCAGGACGACTTGCGCCTGCTGCGCCGCTGGCGCTGGGAAGGCAGCCACTACCAGCGCACGGCCGAGGCCTGGCTGCGCAACATGGACGCGCGACGCGACACGCTGCGCCCGCTGTTCCAGGCCACCTACGGCGCCGAGGCCAACGTATGGTGGACGCGCTGGCGGCTGTTCTTCATGTCGGTGGCGGAACTGTTCGGCTTCGACCACGGCCAGCGCTGGTGGGTGAGCCACTATCTGTTCGAGCGACGTACATGAGGCTCGCCCCCAGGCTTCGCGCACTTCGTGTCGCTTCTCCTTCCCCCTGCCGGGGGCGCCGCCTGTGGCCCGGCGGAGCCGGTTCCACGGCGTCTCTTGAATCTTCGAGGGCGGTTGTGTCATGAGCGGCATGGTGTCGGTTGCATTCGCCGGTTTGGCCCTGACGGCGTCTCTGGGCTTCCTGACATGGGTGGCCAGCCTGGTGCGGCATGACGTCAGCCTGATCGACCGGATCTGGTCGGGCTGCATCGTGGGGGCGGGCATCGTCTATTTCCTGCTGCTGCCGGTGCAGACGGTGCGCGGGCTGTGCATGGCGGTGCTGGGCGCGGCGTGGGCGGTGCGGCTTTGCCTGTATGTCACCTGGCGCAACTGGGGCCACGGCGAAGACCGGCGCTACCAGGCGATCCGCGCGCGCAACCAGCCGAACTTCGGCTTCAAGAGCCTGTACCTGGTGTTCGCGCTGCAGGCGGTGCTGGCCTGGATCGTTTCGGCGCCGTTCCTGCCGGGCATGGCGGCGGCGCGGCCGCTGGGCGTGCTCGATGCGCTGGGCATCTTGCTCGCGCTGTTCGGCATCTTCTTCGAGGCGATCGGCGACGCGCAGATGGCGCGCTTCAAGGCCGACCCGAAGAACAAGGGCCAGGTGATGGACCGCGGGCTGTGGCGCTACACGCGCCATCCCAACTACTTCGGCGAAGTGTGCGTCTGGTGGGGCCTGTGGCTGCTGGCCCTTGGCGGCGCGGGGTGGAGCGGGGCATGGAGCGTGGTGTCGCCGCTGCTCATGACCTGGCTGCTGCTGAAGGTCTCGGGCGTGAGCATGCTCGAAAGCGACATCGGCGAGCGCCGCCCGGCGTATCGCGACTACATCGCGCGCACCAACGCCTTCCTGCCGGGGCCGGTGCGCGGAAACCGCAAGGCGCCGTGAGCAACATGACGAAGAAGCACTGGCTTTGCGCGCTGGCCGCATTGGCCGCGCTGTCGAACGGGGCGGCCACCGCCTCGGCCGCCGGTCCGTCGGGCGGTGAATGGGATTTCCGCGTGCTGCTGGACGACTCCCCCATCGGCGAGCATCGCTTTGCGCTGGCCACCAACGGCGGCGAGCGCAAGCTGGTGAGCGACGCGCGCTTCGCGGTCAAGCTGCTGGGCGTGACGGTGTACCGCTACCGGCACGAGGCCACCGAGCTGTGGCGCGGCGACTGCCTGCACCGGCTCACCTCCAAGACCGACGACGACGGCACGCCCGAGAAGGTCACCGCCGAGCCCGCGGGCGACAACGCGCTGGCCGTTGCCACGCCCAAGGGCACGCAGTCGGTCGACGGCTGCGTGATGAGCTTCGCCTACTGGAACCCCGCGATCCGCACGCAGGCCAGGCTGCTGAATTCGCAGAGCGGCAAGCTGGAGCAGGTGCGCATCAGCAAGGCCGGCAGCGGCACGGTGGAGGTGCGCGGCCAGCCGGTGGAGGCCACCCGCTGGCGCATTGCGACCGACGCGCAGCCGATCGACGTCTGGTACTCGCAGCAGGGCGAATGGCTGGGGCTGGACTCCACGGTCAGCGGCAACCGCAAGCTCAGCTACCGGCTGAAGTAGCAGGGGCTGTGGCGGTGCCCGCCCGGCGGTGGCACCATCTGCCGCAGTGAAGCCCTCGTTGAAACGTATGTCGTCGATGCGCATCGTCCTGGCTGGCGCGGTTTTCCTCGCCGTCGCCGTGCTGGCGGGGGTGGTGTACGAGCAGCTCGGCCGCTACCGCGCAATGCGCGACTTTCCCCCGCCCGGCAGGATGATCGACGTCGGCGGCGGGCGGCGCATTCAGCTCGACTGCCGCGGCAGCGGCTCGCCCACCGTGGTGTTCGAGGCAGGCCTGAGCATCGACGGCTCGCTGAGCTGGGCGCCGGTGCAGCCGCAGGTGGCCGCCCACACGCGCGCCTGCTCGTACAGCCGCGCGGGGCTGATGTGGAGCGACCCTTCGGACGCGCCCTACAGCGCCAGGCAGGTCGCGCAAGACCTGCACAAGGCACTGGCCCGTGCGGGCGAGCGGGGGCCGTACGTGCTGGTGGGCCAGTCGATGGGCGGGCTCTACGCCATGAACTTCACGCAGCACTTCGGCGACGAGGTGGCGGGGCTGGTGCTGGTCGATCCCTCGCACCCGGACCAGGTGGCGCGGGTGGCGGCCTTCATGGTGGAAACGCGGTCGCTGCAGTCGCGCATCGGCGTGGCGCTGGCGTGGTCGGGGTTGTTGCGGGCGGCGGCCTCGGCGCTGCTCTCGCAGGCGCCTCACCAGACGGCGCACGACGCGCAGGCGGTTCGCGCCTTTGCGCCCAAGTCGATGCGCACCCAGCTGATGGAAGGCGATGCGATGGACGACACGCTTGCCGAGACGCGCGGCTTCAGGAACCTGGGCAACCGCCCGCTGGTGGTGCTGACGGCGATGGCGCCCTACACCGAAGCCGAGCTGCGCGGCATGAAGATCACGCCCGCCCAGGGCACGCAGGTGCAGGCCATCTGGAAGCAGATGCACGCGGAAATGGCAGGCTGGTCTTCGCGCAGCGTGCACCGGCTGCTGCCGAATGCGGGGCACGACATCCAGTTCGACGACCCGCAGGCGGTGATCGATGCGGTGCTGTCGGTCGTCACCACCGTGCGGTCCGACCAGGGGGCCGCGCCGCACTGAAGCGCGGCGCCCCCGCCCGCCTGCCTACCTGCCTGCCTGCCTGCCTACCAGCGGATCTTCACGCCCACGCTGCCGTTGATGCCGCTGCGCACACGGGTGTCGCCACCCGAAGACCACAGCTTGCCGAGCTCCGCATAGAGGCTCGTGCTCTGCGTGAGCTGCAGCGTGGCGCCGGTCGCCAGCTCGCTGCTGGTGCCGCCGGTGCGCGTGGCGATGGGGGTGCTGCCGGCCGGGCCGATGAAGTTCGCCACGTCGGTGCCGCTGCTGCTGCGGTACACGTTCACGCGAACATAAGGCTGCAGCCGGCCGGCGGACGTGTCGATCTCGCCCTTGAGCCGCACGCCCGCACGCGCGAGCCAGCCGTCATGGTTGTTTTGCTGCACCAGCGCGCCGCTGATGCCGGTGTCACCCAGGTCGAGCCGCTGGCGCACCAGCTGCAGCTGCGGCTCGATGACCCAGCCGTCCGCGATGGCGAACGACTGGCCCACTTCCACGGACGCCAGCAGGCTGTTGCCCTTGCCGCTGCTCGAGAAGCCCAGCGTGGGCGAAGCGGTGTAGCGGTGGCGCCCGGCCTGCAGCACGCCGTCCACGTACAGGCCGCTGTCGTTCTTCCAGGTGGCATAGGCGCCCAGGTACTCGCTGCGCAGGTTGTTGGTGCCGGCCGCTGCGTTCTGCAGTCCGCCGACGAAGCCGTTCACGCGCATGTCGCCCTCGAGCTGGCCGACGTACACGCCCACGCGCCAGTTGGGGTCGGCCCACAGGTCGGTGCCGGCCTGGAAGCCCGTGAGGCGCCCGCTGCTGTTGGGGCTGACGGTGCCGCTCTGGCCGATGGTGCGGTCGGTGCTGATGACGCGGCCCCAGGCCTGCCGGTAGCCCATCTCGGGCGTGGCGGTGTTGGTGCCCGAAAGGCCGGTGCCGGTGTCGTCGCCCACGCGCTGGTGCAGGTTGGACAGCATCGCGAGGTTGGACTGGCGCAGCTGCTCCGGCAGCGCCGCGTACAGCGGTACTTCGGCGCGGTAGGTGGGTACGAGCACGCCACCCCCAGTGCCGCCCCCGGTGCCACCTCCGGTGCCGCCGCCCGTGCTGCCGGTTCCGCCGCCCGTGACGGGCGCGCCCGTGACCGGATCGACGGTCATGGTCGAGCGCAGATACCAGTTCTCGCCCGCGCCGCTGGCGTCGGCCGCGTACAGGCGGTACTGGTAGGCGCCGGCGTCGACATGGCCGCCCGCGAGGTTGAAGGCGCTCTTGGTGGTCTGCGCGGTGGTCGTCGCGCCGTTCACAGCGCTGATCACCTCGATGCCGTTGCCGCTGGTGAGCGCGCCCAGGCCGCCCAGGTTGGTGATCTGCACGTTGGTGGTGCCGCTGGCAATGGCGGTGCTGCCGCTGAGGATCAGCCGGTCGGTCGCGCTGCTGTTGCCGCCCAGCGCCGTGCCCAGCCGCAGCGTGCCGCCGTTGCCCACCCACGGGCCGGTGACGGTGAGCGTGGTGCCGGGCGCGCTGCCCACCAGGGAGACGGTGCCGCTGTTGGCCACCGAGGCCACCGTCTGGCTGCGGCCCGCCAGGTCCAGCGTGGCGCCCGAGCCGACCGTGAAGGCGCTGGCGCTGCTGAAGGTGTTGGCCGCGCCGGCGGCCAGCGTGCCCGCCGATACGTTGGTGCTGCCGGCGTACGTGTTGGTGCCGCTCAGCGTCAGCGTGCCCGCGCCGCTCTTCACGAGGCCGCTGGCGCCCGAGATGGGGCCGGTCCAGCTCAGGTTGTTGCCGTTGGTGTTGATGGTGCCGGTGCCGCCGAGCAGCAGGGCGCTGCCCACGCTCAGGCCGTTGGCGCCGGCGATCACGCTGGCGGTGGCGCCGCTGTCGATGGCCACGGCGCCCGTCAGCGAGTTGCCGGTGTTCAAGGTCAGGCTGTTGGCGCCGCCGGTGAATTCGATGGCCGAAGCGCGCGTCACGCCGTCGCCGCCCAGACCGCCCGCGATGCTGCCGCTGTTGACGATGGCGATGTTCGCGCCCGCCACGCCCACGCCGCCCACGCCGTTGGCGCCGATCGCGCCGCCGTTGCTGTTGGCGCCGCCCGCGCCACCGGCGCCGCCGGTGATGCTGCCGCTGTTGGTGAGGGTTGCGCCGCTGCCGGAGGACCACACGCCGGCGCCGCCGTCGCCGCCGCCGCCCGGCGTGCCGGTGCCGCCAGCGCCGCCGCCGGCCGCACCGCCGGCGCCACCCGCGCCACCGGTGATCTGGCCGGTGTTGGTCATCAGCACGGTGCTGCCCGCGAGTGTCACGCCGTCGCCGCCGGCCCCGCCGCCGCCGCCCGAGGCGTTGGGGCGCGGCGTCGCCAGTTCGGAGCCGCCGGCGCCGCCCAGGCCGCCGGCGATGGTGCCGGTGTTGCCGAACGCGAGCCCCGGCGTGGTGGCGTTCAGGTAGAAGCCGACGCCGCCGCTGCCGCCGCCGCCGGCCTGCGAGAACGCATTGCCGCCCGCGCCGCCTGCGCCACCCGTCGACGAGCCGGTGGCCGTGTAGCTGCCCAGCGGGCCGTTGAGGATGGAGCCGTAGCCGCCCGCGCCGCCGCCGCCGGCTGCCCAGTAACCGTTACCGCCCGCGCCGCCGTTGCCGCCGGTGTAGCTGTTGGACGTGGTGCCGACGTTGTTGCCGATCGTCGCGCCCTGGAAGCCGCCACCGCCGCCGCCGCCGTAGCCGTTTCCGTTGTTGGCGTCGCCTGTCTGGGCCTGGCCGGCGCCGCCGTCCGCCCCCTGTATCACGCCGGGGCTGACGACCGTGCTGCCGTTGCCCGCCGCGCCGCCCGCGCCCGCCGTGGCACCGCCGGGGAAGTTGGTGGTGCTGGCGGCCGAGCCGGCCGTGACGCCGGAGGGCGTCGACGAGCCGCCGGTGCCCCCGGTCGCGTTGATCGTGGTGTCGTTCAGGCCGCCGTTGCCGCCGCTGCCGTTGCTGCCGCCGGAGCCGGCGTTCAGCGTCGGGTCGCCGACGGGCTGGCCGCCCGTGCCGCCCGCGGCCAGCACCGGCCCCGCTCCGAGGAGCAGTGCGGCGGCCACGGCCACGGCGCGCAGGTCGCCGCCCTTGGCGGACGACCGTGAATGGCCGCGCGAAGTTTCAGGCGCGGCCACCCAGGTACCGAGCGTTGGATTCCAGAGGGTGCGGAAAATCTTGTTCATGGCGTCTTTTCATTAGTGGCTTGTTGCGTGCAGGCGCCCGTATGCAGCAGCAAGCTCTTCCTCTTGCTCCTCCACACGCCGCGAATCTCAAACTTCAAGCCAAAAATGTAAGTACGCGTACAGGCTGGCGATATGCCTGAAAGGGGGTACCTGCCTGGAGCGCACCGACGCCCGAAAGGCGTGCTTCCAGACCCTGCGCAAGCCCTTGGGCGGGCTTGGCACCGAACTGCATCCACACGTAACCGATGTTTCTTGGTGGATGCAAAAGTATTCAGTTTGCCGTGGCCTCAGGCCGGGACCTTCTGCGCCGGCAAGGTTTGCAGCGGTGGCGTACCGGCCTTGAACATGCCCGCCAGCTGCTTGCGCAGTTCCGGCGTGTCGGTATGGCCGTGAACGGCCACGGCGTGCTGGACGGCGGCATCGAGCAATTCGCTCTCGGTGTCGGCCGAGAGCGCGACGCTGCAGTTCATCATGCTCGGGTACTCGCGGCAGTCGATGTATTGGCGTGACATGGCAGCTCCTGGAATATGTCCTTGCGGACGGGCGGCTTGCTGGCCCCATGCCTGCCTATACTGAATTCGCGGCAAGGAGCCCGCGAGCATCCTGCGTCCCGATGCGAGCGGGCGCCATACGCAGCAATGCGTACCCGCCGTGAAAGGGGCATGCCATGACGCATCTGACGCGCAACGATTGCGCGAGCGCGCTTCGCCTGCTGGAGCAGCTCGAGTCCTGGCGTTCGCCCGTGCGTCATCACGGCACGGGCCACGGCAACGGCTGGCGCGAATTGCGTCGCGCCGAACTGCAGGCCGATTACTACCGGCGCGTGGGGCTGGAGCATGCGGTGGCGGTGGCCTTCCTGTACCGGCTGGCCTGCCGCGCGGAGGCGCCGTTGCCCGATGCGCCGCCTGTCGGCCTGACGCCCCGCGAGGGCGATGTCATGTACTGGCTCTCGCGCGGCAAGACCGACGCCGAGATCGCCGCCTTGCTGTCGATAAGCCCCCGCACCGTCCACAAGCACCTGGAGCATGTGTACGTGAAGCTGGGCGTGGAGACCCGGACGGCGGCCGTGATGCGCGCGCTCGCCATGGGCAGGAACCCATGACGAACAAAGGCTGCGCCGTCAGCGCGAGGCCACCGCCACCGGCGCATCCGCCGGCGACGCACTCCGGCCGATCATCCACGCGCACACCGCCGACACCACGCCCGCGAACAGCACGTACAGGCAGATCTGCCACGGCTCGCCGCCGCCGGACTTCAGCAGCGCGGTGGCAATGATGGGCGTGATGCCCGAGGCGAAGATGCCCGAGAACTGGTAGACGAAGCTGATGCCCGTGTAGCGGACCTTGGCGTCGAACAGGTCGCAGAACAGGGCGGCCTCCGGCCCGTACACCGACGCATACAGGATGCCGAAGGGCACGATGATCGACAGCCATATCAGCAGCACGTTGCCGCCGCTGTGCGTCATCAGCCAGAAGCCCGGGAACGCCGACACGGCTGTGATGAGCGAACCCCACATGTACACCTTGGGCCGCCCCAGCCGGTCCGACATGCGCCCGAAGAACGGAATGGCGAAGCACATCACCACCGCCGCGGCCATCACGCCCAGCAGCGCCTCGGTGCGGCTGATCTTGATGGTGCTGGTGAGGTAGTTGATGGAGAACACGCCGAAGATGTTGAAGAACACCCCGTCGATGTAGCGCGCGCCCATGCCCTTGAGCACGTTGCCGGGGTAGCGCCGGATCATGTCCATGAACGGAATGCGCAGCTCGGCGTTGCGCGCCTTCACGGCCGCGAACTCCGGCGTTTCCTTCACGTGCAGGCGGATGTACATGCCCACCATCACCATCGCGCCCGAAATCAGGAAGGCGATGCGCCAGCCCCAAGACAGGAACTGCTCGTCGGTCAGCAGCCACGACAGCAGCGCCACCACGCCCGAGGCCAGGCACAGGCCGATGGCCAGCCCGATCTGCGGCAGCGAGGCATAGAAGCCGCGCTTTTCCTTCGGCGCGTATTCGTAAGCCATGAGCACCGCGCCGCCCCATTCGCCGCCCAGGCCGATGCCCTGCGCCACGCGCAGCAGCAACAGCAGCAGCGGCGCCGCGATGCCGATCTGCGCATAGGTGGGCACCAGCCCGATCAGGAAGGTGGCCACGCCCATGATCATCAGCGTGATGACGAGCATGCTCTTGCGGCCGATCTTGTCGCCGAAGTGGCCGAAGATCACGCCGCCCAGCGGCCGCGTGACGAAGCCCACCGCAAAGGTGGTGTATGCCAGCAAGGTCGACACCACCGGGTCGCTGCCCGGGAAGTAGAGCTTGTTGAACACGATGCCGGCCACCACGCCGTACAGGAAGAAGTCGTACCACTCGATGGTGGCGCCCACCAGCGCCGAAACCACCACCCTGCGAATCGCTTTCTCGTCGCTTGCGCTCATGTCGTTGTCTCCGATGAGGTTGTCGTGGCGGCCTCTGCGGGCCGTGGGTTTGCAAAAAACTCAGTGCGCGGCGGTTGCCGCTCTCACGTCCTCTCTGATCAGGTCGACGGCCTTCTCGGCCATCATCACGGCGGGTGCGTTGGTATTGCCCGACACCAGCGTCGGCATTGCCGAGCAGTCGATCACGCGCAGCCCCGCCACGCCGTGCACCCGCAGCCGCGCGTCGACCACCGCGAGCGCGTCGCTGCCCATGCGGCAGGTGCCGGTGGGGTGGAAGATGGTCGCGCCGTTGTTGCGGCAGAACTCCAGCAGCCCGTCGTCGCTCGTGATGTCGGGGCCGGGCTTCACCTCGCGCTTCACGTAGGGCCGCATCGCGGGAGATTCGGCAATCGCGCGCGCCGCCTTCACGCCGGCCACGGTGGTTGCGCGGTCGAGTTCGGTGGCGAGGTAGTTGGGCTGCATCGAGGGCGGCTCGGCCGCGTCGGTCGAGCGGATGCGGATGTAGCCGCGCGACTCCGGCCGCAGCTGGCACACCGACATCGTGAAGCCGGAGTAGGGGTGCACCTTGCCGCCCGCCATGTCGGCCGACAGCGTGGCCACGTGGAACTGGATGTCGGGCGTGGCCGCCACGGGCCGGCCGTGCGCATCCTTCAGCGCTCGCATGAAGCAGCCGCCCTGGTTGATGCCCACGGCCAGCGGGCCGGTGCGGTGCAGCAGCCATTCCAGGCCCATGCCCATCTGGCCGAACCAGGAGTTGAGCTGGTCGTTGGTGGTGATGGGCTTGGTGCACTCGTAGCCCAGGCGGATCTGCAGATGGTCCTGCAGGTTCTCGCCCACGCCCGGCAGCTCGCGCACCACCGCAATGCCGAAGCGGTCGAGCAGCGCGCGCGGCCCGATGCCCGAGAGCTGCAGCAGCTGCGGCGACTGGATCGAGCCCGCCGACAGCAGCACCTCGGCGCGGCAGCGCGCGGTCTTGAGCACGTGGTCTTGCCGGTAGGTGATGCCGACGGCGCGGCGCCCCTCGAACACCAGCTTGTCGGCCAGCGCGCCGGTCTCGATGCGCAGGTTGGGCCGCCGCTTCACGGCCGGCGTCAGGTAGGCCTTGGCCGTGCTGCAGCGCCAGCCCTTGTGCGTGGTCAGCTGGTAGTAGCCGGCGCCTTCCTGCGCGGCGCCGTTGAAGTCGCCGGTGCGCGGCACGCCGGTCTGCTGCGCGCCGTCGATGAAGGCTTCGATCAGTTCGTGCCTGGCCGCGATGTCCGACACCTTCAGCGGCCCGTTGCCGCCGTGGAAGGCGTCGGCGCCGCGCTGGTTGCCTTCGGACTTGATGAAGTAGGGCAGCACGTCGTCGTAGCCCCAGCCGGGGTTGCCGAGCGCGGCCCAGTGGTCGTAGTCCTCGCGCTGGCCGCGGATGTAGATCAGCCCGTTGATCGAGCTGGAGCCGCCCAGCGTCTTGCCGCGCGGCCAGTAGATGCGCCGGCCGTTCATGTTCGGGTCCGCATCGGTCTCGAAGCGCCAGTTGTAGGTGGGGCTCCACATCGTCTTGCCGTAGCCGATGGGCAGGTGGATCCAGAGCGACCGGTCCGCCGGCCCCGCCTCGAGCAGCAGCACGCGGGTGGCCGGGTCTTCGCTCAGCCGGGCGGCCAGCACGCAGCCGGCGGAACCGGCGCCGACGACGATGTAGTCGAACGCTTCTTCAGACATGCAAGGGGCGCCTGTTGCTTCGGTGGAGTGGAACAATCGCTTCGCTCGGCCGCATCCTAGGCCAATGATTTTCGGAACGCAACGTTCCATTTTTAAGGTTTACCCGCATGCCCCGTTCAGCGCGCCCGTCCGCCGCAGTGGTTTCCATCGAGGAGCCGGAGTCCGCATCCGCCTCCGGTTCGTCGGCCGAACGCAGCCTGCGCCTGCTGGCGCTGCTGGCCAACGAGGGCAGGGCGCTCACGCTCGCCGACCTGGCCGCGCAACTGGGGTTGCCCAAGGGCACCGCGCACCGCATCTGCACGCAACTGCTGGCCGGCGGGTTCCTGGCGCGCGACGTGGACGAGCGCTCGTTCAGCGTCGGCCCCGCGCTGCGCAAGCTGGCCTTCGACACGCTGAACCACGGCGTGGTGCGCGGACTGCGCCACGAAGTGCTGTCGGCACTGGTGCGCGAGGTCGGCGAGACCTGCAACCTCACCACGCTCGACGGCGCGCAGGTGCTCTACCTCGACCGCGTGGAAGCGCAATGGCCGCTGCGGCTGACGCTCGACGTGGGCTCGCACGTGCCGCTGCACTGCACCGCCAGCGGCAAGCTGTTCCTTGCGCAGATGCCGAAGAAAGAACGCGACGCGCTCATCGACAACCTGCCGCTGGAGCGCATGACCGCCAACTCCATCACCGGCGCTGTAGCGCTGCGCGCCGAATGCGACGCCATCGCCAAACAGGGCTATTCGTGCGACCGCGAGGAGTTCATTGCCGGCCTGGTGGCGGTGGCCGTGCCGGTGCGCGACGCGCAGGGCGCGGTGCGCGCCGCGCTGGCGGTGCATGCACCCACCGCGCGGATGTCGATGGACGATGCACTCGAGCGCATCGACGCGCTCAAGGCTGCCGCCGCAAAGATGACCGCGCTGCTCTGAAACCTGCCGGCTCCGCCGTGCCGGCGGCTTCGGAATCCGCCATGACGCCAAAGGGAACACACGCATGCTGAACGTCGCCGAGACCATCCGCAACTACAACGCCGGCCGCGACCCCGAGCGCCTGGCGATGAAATACGCCAACCTGCGCACCAACCCCTTCGTGTTCCTGCGCGGCACCTGCCACCTGTTCTACGAGCGCCTGCCCCAGGACGCGCTGTTCGCCGGCAAGGCGCCCGCCGGCTCGGTGTGCGGCGATGCGCACCTGGAGAACTTCGGCAGCTACAAGGGCGACAACCGCCTCGTGTACTTCGACCTCAACGACTTCGACGAAGCCGCGCTGGCGCCCGTCACCTGGGATCTGGTGCGTTTCCTGTCGAGCATCCTCGTGGCCGGCGACGGCCTCTGCGCCACCACCGACGACGCCGATGCGCTGTGCAACACCGCGCTCGACGCGTACGCCGGTGCGCTGCTCTCGGGCAAGGCGCGCTGGGTGGACCGCGACAACGCGGGCGGCCTGATCGGGCAACTGCTCGACACCCTCAAGGCGCGCACCAGGCCGGCCTTCCTGGACAAGCGCACCGACCGCAAGGGCCACGGGCGCGTCATTCGCATCGACAACAAGCGTGCGCTCGCCGCCACCGATGCGCAGCGCGACCGCGTGACCAAACTGGTCGACGCCTACGCCGCGACGCAGGGCAAGCCCGGGTTCTACAAAGTGCTCGACGTGGCAAGGCGCATCGCCGGCACCGGCAGCCTGGGCGTGGACCGCTACATCATCCTGGTCGAAGGCAAGGGCTCGCCCGACGGCAACTACCTGCTCGACCTGAAGGAGGCGCTACCTTCATCGCTGGTGCCGCGCCTGAAGCTCGCGCAACCCGCATGGCCTTCGCAGGCGCACCGCGTGGTGGGACTGCAGCGCCGCATGCAGGCCGTGTCGATGGCCTTCCTGCAGCCCATCGCCGGCACCGGGCCGGATGCTGCCGCCTCCTACGTGCTGCGCGGCCTGCAGCCCAGCGAAGACCGCGTGAGCCTTGACGTGAAGCGAACCTCGCCCGACCAGATCCGCGGCGTCACCGACGAAATGGGGCAGCTCATGGCGTGGGCGCAACTGCGCAGTTCAGGCCGCCAGGGCTCGGCCACCGCCGATGCGCTGATCGACTTCGGCGGCTCGGCCAAGTCGTGGCGCAAGGATCTGATGGCGGCTGCGCACCAGTGCGCGGCGCAGGTGGTGAAAGACTGGAAGGATTACTGCGGGGCTTATGACGCGGGGGCGATGGGGCCGTCCAAATAGCGCCAGCCACTTACCCGATCAAACCCGCCACCGACCGCACCACAGTCACCGCCGCCAACCCGATCAGCAGGTTCAGCACATGCTTCCTGAACTGCTCCGGCGACACGCCTTTGAACGAGCGCTGTCCGCACCAGATGCCCGCAAGCATCGCCGGTGCCAGCCACAGCGCCCACTTCAGCGTGTCCGGCCCCAGCAGGTTGCCGGATGCATGCGCCGATGACGGCATCAGCGCCGCGCAAACCAGCGACACCACGTCGCTGAACAGCAGCAGTGCGATCAGCGTGGCGCGCAATCGGGCCGGCGCCATCTTCGCGGTGCTCAGCAGCACGGCGATGGCGATGCCCCCGATGGCGGCCACGCCGTTGATGAAGCCCGACGCCAGTCCCGCCGACAGCCGCACGCCGCGTGTCGGCACGAAGGTGGCGCGCGCGCCGGCGCGCAGCAGCAAGGCGGCCGACATCAGCAGCGCGCCGATCAGCAGCCGCAGCGGCGTCTCCGGCAGCCACGCGAGCAGCGCCACGCCGATGGGAATGCAGATGAGGTTGCCCAGCATCAGCCAACTGAGCCACGGCATGTCGATGTCGCGCGCGATGCCGCGCAGCTGGCTCAGGCTCGCCAGTATCTCGAGCATGAAGATCGCGGGCACCACCAGCGCGGGCGACACCACCAGCGACATGCCCGCCACCGTGATGGCCGAGAAGCCGAAGCCCGCGAAGCCGCGCACGATGCCGGCCGCGAACACCACGCACAGGCTGTAGGCCAGCGTGGCCGGTGCCAGTGGTGGCACCAGGAGCGCGGACACGATTGCCGACATTGAGTCCATGAGACCGTAACGCGTCAGCGGCGGTGGCGCCCGGCCATCAACCCGATCACCTCGCGAAAGATGGTGTTGCCGCTGCTGCCGGCCAGGTCGAGCACATGGCTGCGGCTGTAGCAGGGGCTCAGATCGAGGCCCACGCCGATGCCTGCAATGGCGATGTCGCCGCGCTGCTCCTGGCGCGCGACCACGTCTCGCAGGTGGTGGTCGAGGTAGTGCGCGTCGTTGGCCAGGTGCGTGGCGCTGTCCATCGGCGAACCGTCGGAAATCACGAGCAGCAGCTTGCGCGCCTCGCCGCGCTGGCGCAGCCGCGTGCAGGCCCAGTCGACCGCCTCGCCGTCGATGCCTTCGCGGAACAGGTCGGCCTTCAGCAGCGCCGCCATCGCGGGGCGCGCGCGGCGCCACGGTGTGCCGGCGGCCTTGAAGACGATGTGGCTGCGCTCGTTGAGGCGGCCGGGGTGGGGCGGCCGGCCGGCACGCACCCATTCGCGCTGGGGGCGACCGCCGTTCCATGCGCCGGTGGTGAAGCCCAGCACTTCGCTGGCCACGCCGGCCTGTTCGAGTGCGCGTGCGAACACGTCGACCATCATCGCGACCGATTCGGCATGCTCCTTCATCGAGCCCGAGCAGTCGATGAGGAAAGTGACGATGCAGTCGGCCAGCGGCTCCAAGCGCTCGGTGCGGAACAGGCGGCGCTCGGTGGGCGATGCGACGAGCTGCGCGAGCCGGCGGCCGTCGATCAGGCCTTCTTCCTGCCCGCCGTCCCAGCCGTCGCGCTCCGGCTCTGCCAGCAGGGCGCGCAATTCGCGCGCGAGGCGGGCGATGTTCACGCCCTGCGCGGCGATGCGGCGGTCGAGCTTTTCCCGGTGCTGCGCGAGCACTTCCTTGCGCGCGAGCGTGGCGGCGTCGTGCTCGCGGTCGTAGGCCGTGGTGAAGACGCGGTAGGCGCCGCCCGCGTCGTCGAGCACCGTGCTGCGGCCCGACTCGGCGGTGGTGAAGCGCTCGACGATCTCCTGGTCCATGTCGGCCACGAGGCTGAACACGCTGCGCTTGTCGTCCACATGCGGATCGCGCGCGGTGTCGCTGCCTTCCTCGCCGGCCTCGTGCAGCATCGCGGCCACGGTGCGCGCGATGGCGAGGGCGTGCACCGCATAGGCGGCCTGGTCGTCGCGGTCTCTGCGCAAGCCCGCCAGCGCATGGCCGATCAGCGGCGCAAGCGCGAAGCGCGTGGCTTCGAGCATGTCCTCTGTTTCTTCCACCACCTGCTGGCCGCTCACGCGGGCGCGGCAGATCTGCGCCACGGCGTACAGCAGCAGGCCGCGCGCAGTGTCGGTCAGCCCCGAGTGATGGAAGGCCAGCGACCATTGCTCATGCCGGTGCCGCAGGTTGCGGCGCATGCCGGCCATGGCGTCGGGCGCGAGCGCCTCGGCGCGGAACTGCTCCAGCATTTCGAACAGCATGCGTTCGACCGGCTCCTGGGGCTGCAGTGTTGCATGCAGCGTCGCATCCGACACGGTGAGTCGCAGCGCGAGCCCGTCGGCCACGCCGCGGAACGAAGCAAAGTCGTCGGTGTCGGGCGAGGGATGCAGGTGCGGCGCGAACCACGGCAGCGCGATGCGGCCACGGTGCAGCCGCCGTCCGCGAAAGTGCAGGTCGCGCTCGCCGCTGAAGGCGCGCACCACGCCCGCGCAAAGCTCCGCGACCTGCTCCTCCTGCCGCACGCGGCGCTGCATCGCGCTCGCGGGCTCGGGGCTCATTCGCGCGGACCTGCGCAGAGCTGGTGCGACTCCTTCAGCTCGCGGTCGAAGCAGCGCTGGAAGTACTCGGCCACCAGCGGCCGTTCGGCGTCGTCGCACTTGTTGACGAAGGAGAGACGGAATGCGAGCGCCGGGTCCTTGAAGATCTCGATGTTCTCGGCCCAGGTGATGACGGTGCGCGGCGACATCAGCGTCGACAGGTCGCCCGCCGCAAAGCCTTTGCGCGTGAGGTCGGCCACCGCCACCATCGACGCGACCAGCCTCGTGCCCGCCTCGTCGGCCAGCGAAGGCACGCGCGCCTGCACGATGGCGATTTCTTCATCGGCCGGCAGGTAGTTGAGCGAGGCCACGATGTTCCAGCGGTCGATCTGCGCATGGTTGAGCCGCTGCGCGCCGTGGTACAGGCCGTTGAGGTTGCCCAGGCCCACCGTGTTGGCGGTGGCGAACAGGCGGAAGAAGGGGTGCGGCCGCAGCACCTTGTTCTGGTCCATGAGCGTGAACTTGCCGTCGCGCTCCAGGATGCGCTGGATGACGAACATCACGTCGGGCCGGCCGGCGTCGTACTCTTCGAAGATCAGCGCCACCGGCCGCTGCAGCGCCCAGGGCACGATGCCTTGCTGAAACTCGGTGACCTGCTTGCCCTCGCGCAGCACCACGGCATCTTTGCCGACGAGGTCGAGCCGGCTGATGTGGCCGTCGAGGTTCAGGCGCACGCAGGGCCAGTTCAGGCGCGCCGCCACCTGCTCGATGTGCGTCGACTTGCCGGTGCCGTGCAGCCCCTGCACCATCACGCGCCGGTCGCGCGTGAAGCCGGCCAGGATGGCCAGCGTCACGCCGGGGTTGAAGCGGTAGACGGCATCGACCTCGGGCACGTGGTCGTCACGTTCGCTGAAGGCTGGCACCTGCAGGTCAGTGTCGATGCCGAACACCTCGCGCACGCTGAGCATCCGGTCGGGGCGAAGGTCGGCGGTGTCGGTCACGGTGGGCTTTCTGGAAAGAAGAAGGGTCAGGCCTGCGCGCGGTCGGAGAACGCCGCGCCGGCATCGATGCGGCTCAGCGCCTTGGCTGCGCGCTGCAGTGCGGGCAGCAGCGTCTTCGCCTTGGCCGCGTCGAGCCGCATCACCGGCGCCTGCACCGCGATGCAGAGGTTCGAAGGCGCGTCGTCGCCGGAAGGCACCAGCGTGGCGATGCACAGCAGGCCGGGCAGGAATTCTTCGTGGTCGATGGCGTAGCCGTCCTTGCGGATGCGCTGCACTTCCTTTTCCAGCGCATCGGGGTCGGTCAGTGTCTTGGGCGTGTACGGCTCCAGCGGCGCGTTCGACAGCAGCCGGCGGCGCTGCGCCGGGCTCATCTGGGAGAGAAAGATCTTGCCGCTGGCCGAGCAGTGCACCGGCACGCGCGAGCCCGAGTGCAGGTAGAAGCGCAGCGGCGCGGCGGTTTCCACGCGGTCGAGGTACACCACCTCGCTGCCCGACAGCGCCGTGAGGTTGCAGCTCTCGCCGATTTCTTCCACCAGCTGGCGCAGCACCGTGTGGCGCGCGCCGTGCAGGCTGTCGTTGAGCAGCAGGTTCTCGGCCAGCCGCCGCAGCCGCGTGCCGATGCCGTAGTGCCGGCCGTCGCCTTCGCGCTGCAGCAGCCCCGCGCCCTCGAGCTGCTGGAGCATGCGGTGCAGCGTGGGCTTGGGCAGGCCGGTTTCTTCCACCAGGCCCTGCAGCGAGTAGCGCTGGTCTTTCGTGGCCATGACTTCGAGCAGCGCGAACAGGCGCATGGTGGGCGTGTCGCCCGCCGGTTCGGCGGCTTCCACGGGGAGCCCTTTGACGATCTTCATGGGCCGGATCATAGATGTTTTACAAAAAAAGGGACAAGGCGTACCGATTTTTTTAAATTGTTTGACGCCGTGCCGATGCCGTCCTATATTCCGCCGGAATGAATTCCGGAACAAGTCGTTCCGACTTTTTGGGTGCAAGCCACCGCCCATCATCCTTTCAGGAGACGCCTTCCATGAGCCAGAAGCCAGCCGCAGCCCCCACCCGCGAAGCCGTCAAGGGCGTGCAGAAGATGACGCCCTCCGAGGCCTTCGTCGAGACCATGGTCGCCAACGGCGTGACCGACATCTTCGGCATCATGGGCTCGGCCTTCATGGATGCGATGGACATCTTCGCGCCCGCCGGCATCCGGCTGATTCCGGTGGTGCACGAGCAGGGCGGCGCCCACATGGCCGACGGCTATGCGCGCGTGTCGGGCCGCCACGGCCTGGTCATCGGCCAGAACGGCCCCGGCATCAGCAACTGCGTGACGGCCATTGCCGCCGCCTACTGGGCGCACAGCCCGGTGGTGATGATCACGCCCGAGACCGGCACCATGGGCATGGGCCTCGGCGGCTTCCAGGAAGCCAACCAGCTGCCGATGTTCCAGGAGTTCACCAAGTACCAGGGCCACGTCAACAACCCCAAGCGCATGGCCGAGTACACGGCGCGCTGCTTCGACCGCGCCATCTCCGAGATGGGCCCGACGCAGCTCAACATTCCGCGCGACTACTTCTATGGCGAGATCCAGTGCGAGATCCCGAAGCCGATGCGCGTGGAGCGCGGCGCGGGCGGAGAGAACAGCCTGAACGCGGCGGTCGAGCTGCTGGCCTCGGCCAGGTTCCCGGTGATCCTCTCGGGCGGCGGCGTGGTCATGGGCGATGCGGTGGAAGAGTGCAAGGCGCTGGCCGAGCGGCTGGGCGCGCCGGTTGCCAACGGCTACCTGCGCAACGACTCCTTCCCCGCGAGCCATCCGTTGTGGGCCGGCCCGCTGGGCTACCAGGGCTCCAAGGCGGCGATGAAGCTCATCGCGCAGGCCGACGTGGTGCTGGCTCTGGGCTCGCGCATGGGCCCCTTCGGCACGCTGCCGCAGCACGGCATGGACTACTGGCCGAAGGACGCGAAGATCATCCAGGTCGAGGCCGACCACACCAACCTGGGCCTGGTGAAGAAAATCACCGTCGGCATCCACGGCGACGCCAAGGCCACGGCCAAGGAACTGCTCAAGCGCCTGCAGGGCAAGACGCTGGCCTGCGACGCTACCAAGGCCGAGCGCGCCGAAAAGATCAAGGCCGAAAAGGCCGCGTGGGAAAAGGAACTCGACGAGTGGACCCACGAGCGCGACCAGTTCAGCCTCGACGCCATCGAGGAAGCCAAGGGCGAGAAGACGCCCACCGGCGGCAGCTACCTGCACCCGCGCCAGGTGCTGCGCGAGCTTGAGAAGGCCATGCCGCCGCGCGTGATGGTCTCCACCGACATCGGCAACATCAACGCCATTGCCAACAGCTACCTGCGCTTCGAGGAGCCGCGCAGCTTCTTCGCGCCGATGAGCTTCGGCAATTGCGGCTACTCGCTGCCCACCATGATCGGCGCCAAGTGCGCCGCGCCCGACCGCCCGGCGGTGGCCTATGCCGGTGACGGCGCCTGGGGCATGAGCATGGTGGAAATCATGACGGCGGTGCGCCACGACATTCCGGTCACGGCCGTGGTGTTCCACAACCGCCAGTGGGGCGCGGAGAAGAAGAACCAGGTCGACTTCTACAACCGCCGCTTCGTGGCGGGCGAGCTTGAAAGCGAGAGCTTCGCGGGCATCGCCAAGGCCATGGGCGCCGAAGGCATCGTGGTCGACAAGCTCGAAGACGTGGGCCCGGCGCTGAAGAAGGCCATCGACATGCAGATGAACGAAGGCAAGACCTGCGTCATCGAGATCATGTGCACCCGCGAGCTGGGCGACCCGTTCCGCCGCGACGCGCTGTCCAAGCCGGTACGATTCCTCGACAAGTACAAGGACTACGTCTGAAGAACCCATGACCGATTCGCTGCTGACGCTCAACGCGGGCTCCTCGTCCATCAAGGTCGCATTGTTCGATGCGGCACATCCGGGCGGCGGCGATGCGTTGCCGTCGGCGCGCTGGTCGGGCCAGGCGGACGGTCTGGGCGCGGGCCTGCAGGCGCGGCTGCGCATTCGCGATGCAAAGGGCAAGACGCTGCTCGACGAAGCGCTCGATGGCGCACGCGCCTCGCACCAGGGCGCGCTGGCCGCGCTGCTCGAATGGCATGCGCAGCAAGGCGAGGGCGGGCGCATCGCGGCGGTGGGACACCGCATCGTGCATGGCGGCACGGACTTCGTGGCGCCGTTGCGCGTCGACGCGGCATTGCTCGATGCACTCGCCAAGCTGGAGCCCCTGGCGCCGCTGCACCAGCCGCACAACCTGGCGGGAGTGCGCGCAGCCATGGCCGCATTCGAGGGCGTGCCGCAGGTGGCTTGCTTCGACACGGCCTTCCATGCGGTGCAGCCGGAGGTCAACCGGCGCTTTGCGTTGCCGCGCGAGTTGCATGACGCTGGCGTGCGGCGCTACGGCTTCCACGGCCTTTCCTATGAATCGATCGTCGCGCAGTTCGCGGGCATCGCGCCCGAGCTGGCGCAGCGGCGCGTGATCGTCGCGCACCTGGGCAATGGCGCGTCGATGTGCGGCATGTTCAACGGCCGCTCGGTCGCGACGACCATGACCTTCTCGCCGCTGGACGGCCTGACCATGGGCACGCGCTGCGGCCGCATCGACGCGGCGGTGGTGCCCTACCTGATGCGATCGCGCGGCATGTCGGCCGACGCGGTCGAGAAGCTGCTGTTCCGCGAATCGGGCTTGCTGGGGCTGTCGGGCGTGTCGAGCGACATGCGTGCGCTGCAGGCTTCGGCAGAGCCGGCGGCTGCCGAGGCGATCGCGCATTTCGCGGAGCAGGTGGTGCAGCACATGGGCATGCTGGCGGGCGCCTTGCGCGGCGTGGACGCCATCGTGTTCACCGGAGGCATCGGCGAGAACGACGCGCCGCTTCGCCAACGCATGCTCGAAGACTGCGCCTGGCTGGGCGTGCAGATGGATGCAGCCGCCAACCGGGACGGCGCTGCGCGGCTGACCGCGGCCAGCAGCCCTGTGAGCGCCTGGGTGCTGCGCACCGATGAAGAAGCGGTGATCGCGCGCCACACGGCGCGCGTGCTGCACATGGGCTGAGCGCTCAGCGCGCGGCGGCGCTGGTGGCCGTGCGCGGCACCGTGGCGCCGCAGTGGCGCAGGAAGTCGGCGGTTGCGCCGCCCAGCAGCTTGTCGCGGTGCATCACCGTCGCCAGCTTGCGCACGCCGGCCGGCAGCCGCGTGCGCAATTCGACCAGGTGCCCGTCTTCCAGCGCCTGCGCCACGGTGTAGCGCGACAGGCAGGCCAGCCCGGTGCCCGTGGCCACCACGCGCTTGATGGCCTCGGTGCTCCCCAGTTCGAAACCCACGTTCACCTGCTCCAGGTTCTGGATAAGCCAGGCATCGGTGACCTGCCGCGTGCCCGAGCCGTGCTCGCGCAGCACCCAGGTGGCTTGCGACAGCTGCTTGTGCGTGGCCACGCGGCCGGCCAGCGCATGGCCCGGCGCGGCCACGATCACCAGCTCGTCGCTGCGCCATGCGCGCACCACCAGGTCGGGGTGGGTCTGCGGGCCTTCGATGAAACCCACGTCGACATCGAAGCCCGCCACCGCCTCGATCACGTCGCGCGTGTTGGCGATGTGCAGCCGCACCTGGCTCTGCGGATGCAGCGCAGTCCATTGCGACATGCGCTCGGGCAGCAGGTATTCGCCGATGGTGAAGCTCGCAGCCACGCGCAACGGCGCCGCATGCTCGGCACTGAAGAGGGCCTGCACCTCGCCCGCCTGGTCGAGCAGCGCCTGCGCCTTGGGCAGCAGGGCGCGGCCGTTCTCGTTGAGCACCAGCCGGCGGCCGATGCGGTCGAACAGCAGGACGCCGACCGAGGTTTCCAGGTCGGCCAGCGCGCTGCTCGCGGCCGACTGCGAACGCGCGATGCGGTCTGCCGCCGCACGGGTGCTGCCGCCGCGCGCGGTGGCCACGAACACCTCCAGCTGCCGCAGGTTCAGGCGCAGGCGCTGCGCCGAAAGTTGATCTGTTTTTCCGGTCATGGTGAGAGATATTCTGCGCTTTTCCGATTGATCGGGTGTGCCTAACATCGGCTGCGCCACGCCTGAAAACAAAGGACCGACAGTGTTCAGTTTCCTGTCCCGCGAGCCCGTGCACGACCCGCTGTCGGCGCCCACTCCCACGGCCGACACCACGGTCAAGACCACCACCTGCTACATGTGCGCCTGCCGCTGCGGCATCCGTGTGCACCTGCGCGAGGGCGAGAAGGGCCCGGAGGTGCGCTACATCGACGGCAACCCGGACCATCCGCTGAACCAGGGCGTGATCTGCGCCAAGGGTTCGTCGGGGATCATGAAGCAGGTGTCGCCCGCGCGCATCACGCAGCCGCTGTTGCGCAAGGCCGGCAGCGAGCGCGGGGCGGCCGAGTTCGAGCCCATCAGCTGGGAGCGCGCCTACGACCTGCTGACCGAGCGCCTCGCGAAGATCCGCGCCACCGACCCGAAGAAGTTCGCGCTGTTCACCGGCCGCGACCAGATGCAGGCGCTCACCGGCCTGTTCGCGCGCCAGTTCGGCACGCCCAACTATGCGGCGCACGGCGGCTTCTGCTCGGTCAACATGGCCGCGGGAATGATCTACACCATCGGCGGCAGCTTCTGGGAGTTCGGCGGACCCGACCTGGAGCGCGCCAAGCTGTTCGTGATGATCGGCACCGCCGAAGACCATCACAGCAACCCGATGAAGATCGCGATCAGCAAGTTCAAGCGCTCTGGCGGGCGCTTCATCTCGATCAACCCGGTGCGCACGGGCTATTCGGCCATTGCCGACGAGTGGATCCCCATCAAGCCGGGAACCGACGGCGCGCTGTTCATGGCGCTGCTGCACGAGCTGATCGCGAGCGACCTGGTGGACCATGCCTTCCTCAAGCGCTTCACCAATGCGCCGCAGCTCGTGGTGCTCGACGACTGCGAGCGGCAGGGCCTGTTCGCCTTCGACCCCGACCCGCAACGCGGCCCGCCCGGCGACGGACGCAATCCGCACAACAAGCTGGTGTGGGACAAGGCCAGCGGCAGCGTGAAAAACGCCTACCCCGAAGGAATCGAGGAAGGCTGCGACCCGGCGCTTGAAGGGCACTACACGCTGGCCGACGGCACGCGCGTGGCGCCGTCGTTCCAGCTGCTGCGCGATCGCGTCGCCGCCTGCGCGCCCGAGTGGGCGCAGGCCATCACCGGCATCGACGCGGCGCGTATCCGCAAACTAGCGCGCGAGATGGGCGAGACCGCGCTCAAGCAGGCCTTCGAGCTGCCGATTCCGTGGACCGACGCCTGGGGCAAGAAGCACCCGACCACGCAGGCGCGGCCGGTGGCCTTCCATGCAATGCGCGGGCTGGCGGCGCACTCCAACGGTTTCCAGACGGTGCGCGCGCTGGCGGTGCTGATGAGCGTGCTCGGCACCATCGATGCGCCCGGCGGCTTCCGGCACAAGGCGCCGTATCCGCGCCACATCGTGCCCAATTACCGGGCCTTCAACGACCCCGGCATGATCCAGCCGAACACGCCGCTCAATGCGGCTCCGCTGGGCTTTCCGGCCGGCCCGGACGAGCTGGCCATCAACCCCGACGGCTCGCCGATACGCATCGACCATGCCTTCTCGTGGGAGCACCCGCTGTCGGCGCACGGGCTCATGCACAACGTGATCACCAACGCGGCCAAGGGCGACCCCTACCGCATCGACACGCTGCTGATCTTCATGGCCAACATGGCCTGGAATTCGAGCATGAACACCATGGCCGTGCGCGAGATGCTCAACCGCAAGGACGAGAAGGGCGAGCACATGATCCCGTTCCTGGTGGTGTGCGACGCCTTCCAGAGCGAGACCGTGGCCTTCGCAGACCTGGTGCTGCCCGACACCACGTACCTCGAGCGGCACGACGTGATGGGCATGCTCGACCGGCCGATCTCGGAGTTCGACGGGCCGGTCGATTCGGTGCGCGTGCCGGTGGTGCCGCCGACGGGCGAGTGCAGGCCGTTCCAGGAGGTTCTGATCGAGCTGGCTTCGCGGCTGCAGTTTCCGGCCTTCACCACGCCGGAGGGCGGGCGCAAGTACACGGGCTACCCGGACTTCGTCGTCAACTTCGAGCCGCAGCCGGGCATCGGCTTTCTCATGGGCTGGCGCGGCAAGGACGGCACCGAGCACCTGCGCGGCGCGCCCAACCCCAAGCAGTGGGAGGCCTATGCGCAGAACAACTGTGTGTTCCAGTACCACATGCCCGAGACCATGCACTACATGCGCAACTGGAACCGGGAGTACCTGGACTTTGCTAGAGACAAGGGCTGGCGCCAGCGCAACGACCCGGTGCAGCTGGCGCTGTATTCCGACACCCTGCAGAGCTTCAGGCTCGCGGCGCAGGGCAAGAGCCCGGGGCGGCAACCGCCCGATGCATTGCGCGAGCGCATCGACAAATACTTCGACCCGCTGCCGTTCTGGTATCCGCCGCTCGAAGAAGCGGCGACCGACCTGGCCGCCTACCCGCTCAACGCGCTCACGCAGCGGCCGATGGCGATGTACCACTCGTGGGACTCGCAGAACGCGTGGCTGCGGCAGATCCATAGCCACAACTACCTGCACGTGAATCCGCTGACCGCGCAGGCGGCGGGCATTGCGGACGGCGGCTGGTGCTGGGTCGAGAGCCGGTGGGGCCAGGTGCGCTGCATGCTGCGCTACAGCGAGGCGGTGGAGCCGGGCACGGTGTGGACCTGGAACGCCATCGGCAAGGCCGACGGCGCATGGCAACTGGCACCGGGAGCCGACGAGGCGCGCAAGGGCTTCCTGCTGAACCACCTGATCAGCGAGGAACTGCCCTGCGCAGGCACCGCGAGCGGGACCATCAGCAACTCGGATCCGATCACCGGGCAGGCGGGTTGGTACGACGTGCGGGTGCGCATACGGCCGGCGGAGCCCGGCGAGCCTGAAGAAAGCTATCCGCAGGTTGCGAGCATGCCGGCGGTGCCTGGGGTGCTGGGGAAGGCGGCGAGTGTGTTGACGTACTTTGCGGGGAGGGGGAAGAAATGATGCAGTGGCTCAAGGATCTGCTGTCCCCCGTGTCGCTCCCTCCCCCTCTGGGGGGGGGCGGGGGTGGGGGCATCGGCGTTGGAGCTGGAAGCCTTGTTGCATCGAAGGCCGGCGTGCCCCCACCCCGACCCTCCCCCAGAGGGGGAGGGAGCAATGCAACCCAGCGCGCAGAGCAGGGCGAAACCCTCGCCAAACAACTCGCCCTCGTCATCGACCTCAACGTCTGCGTCGGCTGCCACGCCTGCGTCACCTCCTGCAAGCAATGGAACACCTCCGGCAGCGCAGGCCCGCTGGCCGATGAACGCCCCTATGCCGCCAACCCCACCGGCACCTTCTTCAACCGCGTGCAGACCTACGAGGCTGGCGCCTTTCCCGTCACCGAGACCATCCATTTCCCCAAGAGCTGCCTGCACTGCGAAGACCCGCCGTGCGTGCCGGTGTGCCCCACGGGCGCGAGCTACAAGCGCAAGGAAGACGGCATCGTGCTGGTCGACTACGACAAGTGCATCGGCTGCAAGTACTGCGCATGGGCCTGCCCCTACGGCGCGCGCGAGCTCGACGAGGAGCGCCAGGTCATGACCAAGTGCACGCTGTGCGTGGACCGCATCTACGACGAGCAGTTGCCCAAGGAAGACCGCAAGCCGGCCTGCGTGAAGGCATGCCCCACAGGCGCGCGCATCTTCGGCGACGTGAAGGACCCGGACTCCGAAGTGTCGAAGGCCATCCGCGAGCGCGGCGGCTACCAGCTGATGCCCGAGTGGGAGACCAGTCCGGCCAACCAGTACCTGCCCCGGCACATCACGCAGCCGGCGGACGCGAAGGAGTAGCCGCATGCATCCCGCGTTCTCGATTCTTTTCTTCACCACGCTGGCTGGCGCCGCGCAGGGACTGGTGTTCGCGCTGGCGCTGGCGGTGCTGTTCGGCCTGGAATTGGCGCCGGGCTTCCTGGGCATTGCGCTGGGCGTGGCCGAGGTGCTGCTGGTGGCGGGCCTTGCCGCATCGTTCATGCACCTGGGCCGCAAGACGCGCGCATGGCGGGCGGTGCTGATGTGGCGCACTTCGTGGATGTCGCGCGAGGTCATCGTGCTGCCGGTGTTCATCGCGCTGGTGGCGTCGTGGTGGCTGTCGCTGCGGCTGGGCGTCGGCGCGCCGTGGTCGTGGCTGTTGCCGCTGCTGGTGCTGTGCGGCGCGATGCTGCTCTGGTACTGCACCGCGATGATCTACGCCTGCCTGCGCTTCATCGAGGAATGGGCGCACCCGCTGACGGTGCTCAACTTCACGCTGATCGGGCTGTCTTCGGGGCTGGTGCTGGCATGCGCGATGGCAGCCCTGAGCGGCGAGGCGCGCTTCGTGCAGGTGTTCGGGCCATGGGCGCTCGTCGCCACGCTGGCCGCCTGGGCCGCGCGCGGCGGCGCCTTGCGGCGCAACGCGCGCCTGCGCCACAAGTCGACCTTGCAGTCGGCCACGGGCATCCGCGCGCAGAAGCTGGTGCAGAAGTCCATGGGCATGTCGGCCGGGTCGTTCAACACGCGGGAGTTCTTCCATGGCGTGTCGCTCGCGGCGCTCGGGAACATGAAGCTCGGTTTTCTGCTGCTGGCCTTCGTGCTGCCCGCGTCGCTGGCGGCATGGGGCATCGCGAGCGCGTCGGTGCTGCCGTGGCTGCTGGCGGTCGCCGTGCAGGCGCCGGGCCTGCTGGCCGAGCGCTGGTTCTTCTTCGCGCAGGCCAGGCATCCGCAGAACCTCTATTACCAGGTCGTTTCCTAGGCTTGTTGCGGTTTGCGCCACGGGTCATCGGCGCGTCATGCACGGATGGAAGGATTCGAAACTTTTGTTTCTTGCCCTTCCTCCATGTTGCCGAACCTGCCCCTTCCCCGTGCCTTGACCGGCCTGCCGTCTTCGTCCCTCGGCCTTGTTGCGCTGCTGCTGGCCTCTTGCGGCGGTGGAGGCGGCGGTGGCGGCGGCGTTCCTTTCGCGCTGCCTCCGGCCGCCACGACGCCCGCGCCCGCACCTGCCGCTTCGTCGAACGTGAGCGGTGTGGTCGTGGGAAGCTATTTCGTCAACGCGAAGGTCTGCCTCGACATCAACGCCAACGGCCGCTGCGATGCCGACGAGCCCTCCACGCGCACCGACAAGCAGGGCGGCTTCACGCTGGCTGGCGCAAGCGCAGGCATCGTCGCCGAGATCGGCACCGATGCCACCGAGCTCGACCCCGCCACTTCCACCTCGAAGCCCGTGGCCTCGCGGCTCGTGCTGCGCGCGCCGAAAGAGGCACCGGGCGTCGTCGACTACCAGTCGACCGCCGTGGTCGCCGAAATGGAAGCCGGCGGCCTGGATTTCAAGGCGGCCAGCAGCAAGGTCGCCATCTCGGTCGGCGTGGTGGCAGCCAAGCTGCTCGGCGACTTCAACACCGAGGGCGATCCGGTGGCCAAGGCCGCGCTCAAGGCCGCGTCCGACGAGGGGCTGCAGCGCATCCGCGATGCGCTTGCGTCGGCCGCCGCCGGCGACGACGTCAAGGCCGTGCTGACCGCCGCGGCCCTGACCGACCGCTACTACCAGACCAAGGCCCCGTACCGTCCGCAGCAGGACGTGAGCACCTACGAGGCGCCGCCCGCGGGCTTTGCGCCGGTCTACACGGAGATGATCGCGCGCCACGGCTCGCGCGGCCTGTCCAGCCTCAAGTACGACCTGGCCGTCTACAACATGTGGGAGAAGGCACGGGACGACGGTGCGCTCACGCCGCTCGGGCAGAAGCTCGGGCCCGACGTGCTGAAGATCATGAAGGCCAACTTCCTGCTGGGCTACGGCGTGGCGGGCATCAGCACGCCTGGCTACGGCAACGAGACGCAGGTCGGCATCAACGAACACACGCAGTTGGCGGCGCGGCTGGTGCAGCGGCTGCCGGCCTACTGGAAGCAGGTCGGCGACAGCGCCGGCTCGGCGCCCCGGCAGATCGTGACCGTGACTTCCGGCGTCGACCGCGCGGTCGACAGCGGCAACTTCTTCGTGCAGTCGCTCAAGGCGGCGCAGCCCGCGCTGGCGCCGCTCGTCACCTATCCGCCCGCACCGGCGCCTTACCCCGACACCGGCGCCGCGGTGAGCCAGCCGGCGGGTACCAACCGCTTCCTGCTGTACTTCCACAAGCTGGTGAAGTCAAAAGACCAGGTGACCAAGCCGGCCGACCCGCTCTACACGACCTATCAGGACAGCCAGGCCTATCAGGCCTACAAGTCCGGCGACGTCGACCTGGCCGCCAAGCAGAGCGGCCTCACGGTCACGCCGGAAGCCGCCGCGGCCGGCCGGGTGCTGCTGGAGCGCCTGTTCGCCAAGAGCTTCGTCGACAAGATCGCCGACGGCAGCTACAGCTTCGCGAACACCGGCATCCGCAGTTTCGAGAGCGATGACGGCAAGTTCTCCAGCAGCATCACCGGCGACGAGAACACCAAGATCAAGTCCCTGGGCGACGCCGGTTCGCTGCTGTACGAGCTCTACGTGATCGCGCCGGCCATGCGCAGCGAGGCCGGCGTCGACTTCGCCGCCTACATGCCCGCCGCGCAGGCGAAGTTCTTCGCCGCGCTCAACGACGGCTCCGACTTCTACGACAAGGGCCCCGGCATGACCGAGAAGGGCGACATCACTTCACGCATGTCGCAGATCCTGGTGGACGACATGTTCAACGAGGTCGACGCCATCGCGCGCGGCGACCGCTCGCATGCCGCCAAGCTGCGCTTCGCGCACGCCGAGATCCTCATGCCCTTTGCCGTGCGCATGGGCCTGAAGGGCGTGGACCAGGGCGTGCCCAAGGCCGCCAACTTCAGCTACGGCAGCAACGCATGGCGCGGCGAGTACGTGTCGCCGATGGCTGCCAACATGCAGTGGGACGTGTATGCCGACGCCAGCGGCAAGCTGCTGGTGAAGATGCTCTACAACGAGAAGGAAACCGACTTCAAGGCCGCCTGCGACGGCGCGAAGAAGGCGGGCACCGCCCACTACTACGACTACACGGCCCTGAAGGCCTGCTACGGCCACGCGGTGGCGCAGTAGGCCTGCTTCTTGTTGCCGCGGCGGCCGGCAGCGGCTGCGCCTACTTGCGTACCGGTTCGCGTATCGCGGCCCGCGCAAGCCGCCACGCCGCGAACAGGAACACCAGCGGCAGCACGATGGTCTGCAGCACGAACAGGGCGATCAGCTTCACGATGCGCTCCGCCCAGTCGGAGGCGGATTTCAGGATCTGGTCGTACGTCGCCTTGAGGTTGGGCAGCTTCGGCAGCCAGCGCTCGATGCGGTCGCGCCAACCTTCCTGCGCCACGGGGGCCTCCTGCGTGGCATCGACCACGGCGGTCGGCGACTTCTCGATGCCCGAGAGCGCTGCCTGGTAGTCGTTGGCCATGAACACGCGGTAGAGGCCTTCGTTGGCCACGGCCGCCAGCGGCACCGCGAAGCGCACCAGCAGCAGGCCGATCAACGCCGATTGCAGCCAGCGCGGCGAACTGCCGCGCCGCCAGCGCCACACGATCCAGGCCAGCGCCACCGCGCAGACCAGGTAAGACATGAGGTGGTGCGCGCCGATGCTCAGCAGCACCAGCTGAATGCCGAAAGACACGCTGGCCGCGAGCATCACCGCCGCAAATTGCTCGATGAGTTCGTTCAGCGGCTTCAGCGCCTGCCCTGGCGCGAAGCTCACGCCCACGCCGCCCGGCGTGGCGTCGACCTGCGTGCCCTGCGCCACCGACACCACCGCGCCCAGCGCGCGTGCCGCGGCAAAGGTGGTCAGCGCGCGCTTCAGTCCGTCGTTGACCTGGGCTCGCGCGGGCGCGTCGATGGGCGCGACCCAGCAGCCGACGAACACCAGCACGGCGATGAGCAGGAGATAGGCGCGTTGCAGCAGGAGGGGCTTGGGCAGGGGCATGGTCGAGGCGCGGTCGGGGCGGAGGATGCGGCCATTCTCCACACGGCCCCCGGCACGCCGTGCCGATACCCTTGAGCGGCGTCTAGCTTCTGCGCGGGCTCGTGGCGCGCGGCTTGCCGGGCGTGCCCGGCAGCAGGTGGTCGAGCGGCAGCGCCGTTTCCGACTTGATCTCGCGCAGCACGATGCTCGAGCGCACGTGCGTCACGCCGGGAAGGCTGAACAGCACCTCGTGCAGGAAGCGCTCGTAGTGCTTCATGTCGGGCACGGTCACGTTGAGGATGTAGTCCGCCGGGCCGGTGGCTGACACGCAGCGGATGATCTGCGGGCTCGCCGCCACGGCTTCTTCGAAGCGCTGCACCATCGCCTCGCTGTGGCGGTCGAGGTTGACCTCGGCCACGGCCGACACGTGCAGGCCGACCTGCTCGGGGTCGACCAGCGTGGTGTAGCCGCGAATGACTCCGGCCGCCTCCATGTCCTTGATGCGCTTCCAGCAAGGCGTGGGCGACAGCCCGATGGTCTCGGAAATCTGCTGCACGGTCTGTCGCCCGTCGTGCTGGAGCGCGGAGAGGATCTTGAGGCAGTGCTCGTCGAGTGAAACGGTGCCGGCATTCATCGCGGGATCGCAGGTAGTGGCGTCGCAGCGATTCTCACTGATCGATGTGTCCGGCCGGTGCCGTTCCCCGGCCGCCGCCGGCGCCGAAGCTATGCGTCGCGGGCGCGCGCGAATTCCAGCGGCAGGTCCTTGAACTGCTTCTTCAGCGAAGCGTCGGGCGAGCCGCCCACCACGATGCGCGCGAAGGCGTCGAGCGGGCTGAAGAACGCCGGGCGCAGGGTGCCGAGCTTGCTTTCGTCCACCACCAGGAAGCTCTGCGACGCGCAGCGGATGGCCGCCTGCTTCACGGGCACTTCGTGGAAGTTGGAGCAGCTCGCGCCGCGTTTCAGGTCGATGCCACCCGCCGAGATGAAGGCCTTGCTCACGCCCAGCCTGGCGAGGTACTGCAGGCCCTCGTCCGAGAAGAAGGTGGCCGAAGAGGGGTGGTAGAGCCCGCCCATCAGCATCAGCTGCGTGTTCGGACGGCGGCTCAGCACCTGCGCAATGTTCGTGGAGTAACACGCCACGCTCAGCGGCATTTCTGGCGGCAGCGCCTCGGCGAAATGGACCATGGTGGTGCCGCAGTCGATGAACAGGCTGTCGTGCGGCTGCACCAGCCTGGCGGCGTGTTCGCAGGCCAGGCGCTTGTTGGCCGCGTGCTGGTCGCTGGCCTCGTCGAGCGAGTAGCGCTCGGCACCGGGCAGCGTGGTGGCCAGCACGTAGCCCCCGAGGGCGGAGAGGGGCGATTCGGCCGACGACAGGTCGCGGCGGATGGTCATTTCCGTCACGTCGAGCTGCAGCGCCGCCTGCTTGATCGGCAGCGGGCCGCCGGCCTCGACGAGTTCCTGCATCCTGGCCAGGCGCATGGCCCGGGCTTCGGCTCCGGCTGTTCTTCGCATGTTCGGTTTTCTCAGATCCACGTGGCGGAGTATCGGTCATGGCACGCTGGATTAATGTTTCTTGAAAAACATATTGCGCTGATAAATGTTGTTGTAATAACATTTAGGCCAACACGAACAGCATCAAGGCTGAGCAGCCACGCGGCGCAGCCCGGAGACAAAAGACATGCCCATTGCCTGCCCGCCGCAGCCGCGGCCCATGCGCCTGACGGCGCCCGCCCATCCATGACCTCCACTTCCCTCGTTCGCCCCAGCGGCGCGGTGCGCTCGCGCCCGGCGCCGCCGGCTTCCGCCAATGCGGATGCCCCGGCCTCGCCGGCGGCACCCGCGCACCCGCATGCCGCCGCTGCCCGCAACACCGCCCAGCCGTTCGACGCGGGCTGGATCGAAGGCATCCGCTTCAACCTCTCGGCTGCGGAGCGCCGCGTGGCCACGCTGCCCGGACGCCGCTCGGTCAAGAAGGACGCGCAGGCCGGCTGGCTGCTCAAGGCGATCACCTGCATCGACCTCACCACGCTCAGCGGCGACGATACCGCCGAGCGCGTGAAGCGGCTCTGCGCCAAGGCCGCGATGCCGGTGCGCCCGGACCTGCTGGCCGCCCTCGGCTTCGCCGACCGCAAGCTGCACACCGGGGCGGTGTGCGTGTACCACCGCTTCGTCTCGACCGCGGTCGAGGCGCTGGCGGGCACCGGCATTCCGGTGGCGGCGGTGTCCACGGGCTTTCCGGCGGGCCTGATTCCGCACGAGCTCAAGCTCAAGGAAATCGAAGCCTCGGTGCGCGACGGCGCCTCGGAGATCGACATCGTCATCACCCGCGAGCATGTGCTCACCGGCCAGTGGAAGAAGCTCTACGACGAGATGCTCGATTTCCGCCGCGCGGCGGGCGCGGCGCATGTGAAGGCGATCCTTGCGACGGGCGAACTCAAGACGCTGCGCAACGTCGCCAAGGCCTCGATGGTCTGCATGATGGCCGGCGCCGACTTCATCAAGACCTCCACCGGCAAGGAGGGCGTCAACGCCACGCCGCTGGTCACGCTCGCGATGCTGCGGATGATCCGCCAGTACGAGGCCCGCACCGGCCTGCGCGTGGGCTACAAGCCGGCGGGCGGCGTCTCCACCGCCAAGACCGCGCTCGACTACCAGGTGCTCATGAAGGAAGAGCTGGGCCGCGACTGGCTCGAGCCCGATCTGTTCCGCATCGGCGCGTCCACGCTGCTGGCCGACATCGAGCGCCAGCTGGAGCACCACATCACCGGCCGCTACTCGGCCTACAACCGCCACCCGATCGGATGAGCCCGATGAGCAGCAGCAGCACCAACAACAACTCCGCCGCCGGCAGCAGCGTCGCGCGCTATTTCGACACCATGGACTACGGCCCCGCGCCCGAGAGCGACACCGACGCACGCGAATGGCTCGCGCGCCATGCCGAAGGCTTCGGCCACTTCATCGACGGGCGCTTCACGCCCGCTTCCGGCGGTGTGCATTTCGACACGGCCGAGCCGGCCACCGGCCAGCGCCTGGCGCGCGTTGCGCAGGGTTCCGCGAAGGACGTGGACGCCGCGGTGGCGGCGGCGCGCGCCGCGCAGCCCGGCTGGCATGCGCTCGGCGGCCATGGCCGCGCACGGCACCTGTACGCATTGGCGCGCATGGTGCAGCGCCATGCGCGCCTGCTCGCGGTGGTCGAGGCGCTGGACAACGGCAAGCCGATCCGCGAGACGCGCGATCTCGACGTGCCGCTGGCCGCGCGCCACTTCTATCACCACGCCGGCTGGGCGCAGCTGCAGGAGCGCGAGTTCGCCGACCAGGTGCCGCTGGGCGTGGTCGGCCAGATCATTCCTTGGAACTTCCCGCTGCTGATGCTCGCGTGGAAGATCGCTCCCGCGCTGGCGCTGGGCAACACCGTGGTGCTGAAGCCGGCCGAGCTCACGCCGCTGAGCGCCTTGCTCTTCGCTGAACTGGCGGCGCAGGCGGGGCTGCCGGGCGGCGTGCTCAACGTGGTGACGGGCGACGGCGCCACGGGCGCTGCGCTGGTCGCGCACGAGGGCGTGGACAAGATCGCCTTCACTGGCTCGACGGAAGTAGGGCGGCTGATCCGCGCCGCCACGGCGGGCACGGGCAAGTCGCTCACGCTGGAGCTGGGCGGCAAGTCGCCCTTCATCGTGTTCGACGACGCGGACATCGACGCCGCCGTCGAAGGCGTGGTCGACGCCATCTGGTTCAACCAGGGCCAGGTGTGCTGTGCCGGTTCGCGGCTGCTGCTGCAGGAAGGCATCGCGGAAGACTTCATCGCGCGCCTGAAGCGCCGCATGCAGACCCTGCGCGTGGGCCTGCCGCTGGACAAGGCGATCGACATGGGCAGCCTGATCGACCCCACGCAGCTCGAACGCGTGCGCTCGCTGGTGGCCGCCGGCGTGCGCGAGGGCGCGACCTGCTACCAGGCGCCGGGCGAGCTGCCGCCGGGCGGCAGCTTCTTTGCGCCGACGCTGCTGACGGGCGTGCAGCCGGCATCCACCGTGGCGACCGAGGAGATCTTCGGGCCCGTGATGGTGACGATGACTTTCCGCACGCCCGACGAAGCCGTGGCGCTCGCCAACAACACCCGCTACGGCCTCGCCGCCAGCGTATGGAGCGAGACCATCGGCCTCGCGCTGGGCATCGCGCCCCAGCTGCAGGCAGGCGTGGTGTGGGTCAACGCGACCAACCTGTTCGACGCGGGCGTGGGCTTCGGCGGCTACCGCGAATCGGGCTACGGGCGCGAGGGCGGAAGAGAAGGCTGCTACGAATACCTGAAGCCGCGTGCTTGGGCGCAGCGCAAGCCGCGCCTGGCAGATGTGGCCGCTGCGGTGGCGGCGAACGAAGCCGCCGCGAAGACCGGTAACGGTTCTTCGCCCGCGCTGCCCGCCATCGACCGCACCGCCAAGCTCTTCATCGGCGGCAAGCAGGTGCGGCCCGACGGCGAGCTGTCGCGCCCGGTCTTCGCGGCCGGCGGAGAGTGTGCCGGCGAAGTGGGGGTGGGCAACCGCAAGGACATCCGCAACGCGGTGGCCGCTGCGCGCGCCGCGGCGAGCTGGTCGAGCGCGACGCCGCATCGCCGCGCGCAGGCGCTGTATTACCTCGCGGAAAACCTGTCGGCCCGCGCCGGCGAGTTTGCCGCGCGCATCGCGAGCCTGACCGGTGTTGGCGCGCAAGCCGCGCAGGCCGAGGTCGACGCATCGGTGGGCCGCCTGTTCGCCTACGGCGCCTGGGCCGACAAGTACGAGGGCGCGGTGCATGTGCCGCCGCTGCGCGGCGTGGCGCTGGCCACGGTCGAGGCGATCGGCGTGGTGGGGGTGGTGTGCCCCGACGAGGCGCCGCTGCTGTCTTTCGTGAGCCTGCTCGCGCCCCTCATGGCCATGGGCAACCGCACGGTGATCGTGCCCGGCGAGAAACACGCGCTGGTCGCCACCGACTTCTATCAGGTGCTGGAGACCTCCGACCTGCCGGCCGGCATCGTCAACCTCGTGACCGGTCCGGCCGCGAGCCTCGCGCGCACGCTGGCCGAGCACGACGATGTGGATGCGCTGTGGGTTTTCGGTGCGAAGGAGCTGTCGCGCGATGCCGAGCTGCTGTCGGTCGGCAACCTCAAGCGCACGCTGGCCGACCACGGCCTTGCCACCGACTGGCACGACCCGGCCTCGGCCGAGGGCCCCGCGTTCCTGCGGCACGCGACGCAGGTCAAGAACATCTGGATTCCCTATGGCGAATGAGCGGGCAGCCGTCGTGCCCGTCACACGAACCAAGGGAAATCCCCAAATAGCAAACGTTTGCGCAAACGTTTTCTTTACTTAAGATCGCAACCGCGACAGCCGTTCCAATTCGAGGAGACAGACCGCATGCTGAAGTCCATTCATCCGCTGCTCAACGCCGACGTGCTCTACGCCCTGCGCGCCATGGGCCATGGCGACGAACTGGTGCTGTGCGACGCCAACTTCCCGGCCGACTCGGTCGCACGCCAGACCACGCTGGGCCGGCTGCTGCGCATCGACGGCGTGGGCACCACCGAAGCGGCGCGCGCCATTCTTTCGGTGCTGCCGCTGGACAACGCGGTGGACGACCCGGCGCGGCGCATGGAAATCATGGGCCAGCCCGACGAGATCCCGCCGGTGCAACTTGAAATGCAGCGCGAGATCGACGCGGCCGAAGGGCGCCCACGGCCGATGGGCTCCATCGAGCGCTTCGCCTTCTACGAGGCCGCGCGCCGCGCGTACTGCGTGATCGCCACCGGCGAGCGCCGCTTCTACGGCTGCTTCGTGTTCAAGAAGGGCGTGCTCGCCCCCGAGGCCTGAATCGCGATGACCGCCTTTTCCTCGCAGCAGCACGGCGTGGCCGTGCTCGGCATCTTCGTGGCCGACCTCGCCTTTCGCGCGGCCGATCTTCCGGGCGTCGGCCAGACCATCGCAGGCTCCGGCTTTGCCATGGGCCCCGGCGGCAAGGGCTCGAACCAGTCGGTGGCGGCGGCGCGCGCAGGCGCGCAGGTGACTTTCATCTCCAAGCTCGGGCAGGACTCCTTCGGCGCCAACGCGCTCGCACTGTGGGCGCAGGAAGGCATCACGCCGCGCGTGCCGCAGGTGACGACGCAGCCGACCGGCGCGGCCTTCATCTACGTGCACGAGGTCACGGGCGCCAACGCCATCATCGTGGTGCCCGGCGCGGCGGCCCTCATCGACACCGCGGACGTGGATGCCGCCGCCGACGCCATCCGAGGCGCGCGCGTGTTCGTCACGCAACTGGAGCAGCCCGCCGGCGCCGCGCGGCGCGGCCTGGAACTCGCGCGTGCGGCAGGCACGGTCACGGTGTTCAACCCCGCACCCGCGTTGCCCTTCGACGATGCGGTGTACCCGCTGTGCGACTACATCACGCCGAACGAGCACGAAGCCGCCGCGCTCAGCGGCATTGCCGTCCAGACAGTCGAGGACGCGCGTCGTGCTGGCGACTTCTTTCTTTCCAAGGGCGTGGGCTGCGCGCTCATCACGCTCGGGGACAAGGGCGCGCTGCTGCACAGCGCGAACCAGTCGGTGCACCTGCCCGTGTTCAACGCCGGCGCGGTGAAGGAAACGGCCGGCGCTGGCGACGCCTTCAACGGCGGCTTCGCGGCCGCGCTGGCCGAAGGCGCCTCGCCGCTGGAAGCCGCGCGTTTCGGCTCCGCCGTGGCGGCCATTTCGGTCACGCGCGCGGGCACCGCGCCGTCGATGCCCACGCGCGCCGAGGTCGACGCGCTGCTGGGCCGGGCGGCAGCCTGAACCGCGAACCGCAAAGGAGTCTTTCGTGAAATTCAGGTTCTCGGACCGCGAGCTCAACTTCCTGGTCGGCATCAACGTCGCGATCCTCGTGGTTGCCACCGTGCTTTCGAAGGGCGACTTCCTCGACGTCTACAACTTCCAGTCGATGGGCGGCCAACTGCCCGAACTTGGCCTGCTCGCCATGGGCGTCGCGCTGTCGATGATCTCAGGCAACGGCGGCATCGACCTCTCCGGCGTGGCGCTGGCCAATCTCTCGGGCGTGGTGGCTGCCACGCTGGCACCGATGCTGGTGCAGCCCGATGCCTCGCCGTGGCTGTACACCGGCGCGTTCGCGGCCATTGCCATCGCAGTGGGGCTGGCGGGCGGGCTGCTCAACGGGGTGCTGATCGCGCGCGTCGGCCTCACGCCCATTCTCTGCACGCTGGGCACGCAACTGGTCTACACCGGCCTGGCCGTGGTGCTCACCGGAGGCTCCAGCCTGCGCGTGGGCAATGCGGATCCGCTGTCGGCCATCGGCAACGAGACGGTGCTGGGCGTGCCGATTCCGTTCGCGATCTTCGTGGTGATGCTGCTGGCCGTCGGCTGGCTGCTCAAGCAGAGCCCGTTCGGCATCCGGCTCTTCCTGCTGGGCACCAATGCCAAGGCGGCGCGCTACGCGGGCATTCCACAGGGCCGCATGCTGATTGCCACGTACGCGCTGTGCGGCGTGCTGGCGGCGGTGGCGGGCGTGATCATCGCGGGCCGCACGGCCAGCGTGAAGTCGGACTACGGCAACTCCTACCTGCTGATCGCCATCCTCATCACGGTGATGGCGGGCGTGCGGCCGCAGGGCGGCTACGGGCGCATGGTTTGCCTGTTCTTCTCGGCCGTGGCGCTGCAGCTGCTGTCCAGCACCTTCAACCTGCTGGGCATTTCCAACTTCTTCCGCGACTGCGCCTGGGGCCTGCTGCTGCTGTTCTTCCTGGCATCGGCGCGCCTGAGCCTGAGCGACCTGCGCAGCTTCATTTCCGTTTCGCGCACCAGCGCACCGCCGCATCAGCCCCCTCCTGGCGCGACGCAGAGAACCACCGAGGGCTAGGAGACAAACGAACATGCTGAAGAAAACCAAGATCGCCTGCACCGTGCTGGCACTGGGCACCGTGGCTTTCGCGTCGGCGCTGCACGCGCAGGGCAAGCCGCAGGACATCGTCACCGTGGTGAAGATCACCGGCATCAGCTGGTTCAACCGCATGGAAGTGGGCGTGAAGGAGTTCGGCGCGAGCACGCCGGGCGTCGCCACGCGCCAGATCGGCCCGGCCCAGTCCGACGCCGCGCAGCAGCAGCGCCTGGTGGAAGACCTGGTGGCCAAGAAGGTCGACGCCATCGCGGTCGTGTCGATGGACCCGCCCACGCTGGAGCCGGTGCTCAAGCGCGCGATGGAGCGCGGCATCAAGGTCGTCACGCACGAGGCGGACAACCAGAAGAACACCATGGTCGACATCGAGGCCTTCGACAACACGGCCTACGGCGCGCGCATCAACGAGCGCCTGGCCGCCTGCATGGGCCAGCAGGGCAAGTGGACCTCGCTGGTCGGCTCGCTGGGCAGCCAGTCGCAGGTGCAGTGGGCCGACGGCGGCGCGGCGAACGCGAAGAAGTACCCCAAGATGCAGCTGGTCGACGCCAAGAACGAGTCGCTCAACGACGCCGAGAAGGCCTACGGCAAGGCCAAGGAAATGCTTCGCAAGCATCCGGACCTGAAGGGCTTCCAGGGCTCGTCCTCGCTGGACGTGCTGGGCATCGGCCGGGCGGTGGAAGAGGCCGGCCTGCAAGGCAAGGTCTGCGTCTTCGGCACCGGCCTGCCGAGCGAGGCGGCCAAGTTCCTGGAGTCGGGCGCGGTCGGCGGCATCGCCTTCTGGGACCCGAAGGACGCCGGCATCGTCATGAACAAGGCGGCCAAGATGCTGCTCGACGGCAAGACCATCACCGAGGGCACCGACATGGGCGTGCCGGGCTACAACAAGGTCTCGGTGAAGAAGGGGCCGGGCGTCGGCATCGTCGTCACGGGCCAGGCCTGGGTCGAAGTCGACAAGCAGAACTACAAGAAATACGCCTTCTGAGCCTGCGAGCCATGACCCTTGAAGCGCTCTCTACCCACGCCCCGGCCGCGCCGGCGGGGCGCCGCGTCTTTCTCGAGGTGCAGGACGTGCACAAGCGCTTCGCGGGCGTGCACGCGCTGCGCGGCATCGACCTCACCATCGAGGCCGGCGAGATCTACCACCTGCTCGGCGAAAACGGCTGCGGCAAGAGCACGCTGATCAAGATCATCTCGGGCGCGCAGCCGCCGAGCCAGGGCCGCATCGTGATCGACGGCAAGCCGTACGAATCGCTGTCGCCGCTGCAGGCGCTCGCGCTGGGCATCGAGACGGTCTACCAGGACCTGTCGCTGCTGCCGAACATGAGCGTGGCCGAGAACGTCGCGCTCAGCGAGCAGCTTGTCGCCACCGGCGGCAGGCTGGCGCGGCGCTTCGACCGCAAGGCGCTGGCGGCCACGGCCGCGCGTGCGCTGCAGGCGGTGAAGCTGCCGACCGACGCGGCGTTCCTCGCGCGGCGCGTCGACGAAATGCCCATTGCCACGCGGCAGCTCGTGGCCATCGCGCGTGCCGTGGCCACGCGCGCACGCATGGTCATCATGGACGAACCCACCACCTCGCTCACGCAGAAGGAAGTGGACAACCTCGTGCACGTGGTGGAGGCGCTGCGCGAGCAGGGCGTGGCTGTGCTGTTCGTGAGCCACAAGCTCGACGAGTGCATCGCCATGGGCGGCCAGGCCATCGTTTTCCGCGACGGCACGAAGGTGGCGCAGGGCCCGATCCGCGACTTCACCAAGGCCGAGCTCGCGCACTGGATGACCGGCAAGCACCTCGACGGCGAGCGCTACCGCCACGGTTCGCACGGCGGCGAAGAGCTGCTGAAGGTGGAGTCGCTGGGCCGCGGCGCGCTGTTCAGCGACGTAAGCTTCACGCTGCGCAAGGGAGAGATCCTCGGCGTGACCGGGCTGCTCGACTCCGGCCGCAACGAACTGGCGCTGGCGCTGGCGGGCGTCCAGGCCGCCGACCGCGGGCGCGTGCTGCTCGACGCACGCGAGATCACACTGAAGACGCCCACCGACGGCATCCGCCAGGGCATCGGCTACGTGCCCGAAGACCGCCTGAGCGAGGGCCTGTTCCTCGACAAGCCGATTCGCGACAACATCGTCACCGCGGTGCTCGACCGCCTGCGCGGGCGCTTCGGCGCGCTCGACGCGCGGCAGTGCCAGGCGCTGGCCGAACGCACCGTGGCCGATCTGCAGATCGCCACGCCCGACGTGGACCGGCCGGTGCAGTCGCTGTCGGGCGGCAACCAGCAGCGCGTGCTCATCGGGCGCTGGCTGGCCATCGGGCCGCGCGTGCTGATCCTGCACGGCCCCACCGTGGGCGTGGACGTGGGCTCCAAGGACACCATCTACCGCATCGTGCAGCGGCTGGCCGAGCAGGGCCTGGGCGTGATCCTGGTGAGCGACGACCTGCAGGAGCTGCTGCAGAACTGCGACCGCATCCTGCTGATGCGCAAGGGCCGCATCGCCAACGACTTCGACGCGCCGGGGCTCGCCGAGAGCGATCTCTATCACGCGCTGGTTTCAGACACACCTTCTCCCGCATTCCCATGACGGCTTCCACCATGCAAGCGCGTTCCGCGCCGGCCACGCCCGCGCCGCAGGCGCGGGTCTCCCTGCGCGGCTGGCTCGCGCAGCGCCCCTCGGTCTTCACGCTGGCGCTGATCGTGCTGGCGAGCCTGGCGGTCGGCGCCATCAACCCGAGCTTCTTCCAGCTGCCCGTGCTGTTCGACATCGTGCGCGCCTGCACGGTGCTGGGCCTGTTTGCGCTGGGCGTGCTGATCGTGCTGGCGGCCGGCGGCATCGACGTGTCGTTCGCGGCCATTGCCGCGCTCACCATGTACAGCATCACCAAGCTGGTGCTGAACTACTTTCCGGAAGCGCCCATCGCGCTGCTGCTGATAGCCGGTGCCGCGAGCGGCGCGGTGCTGGGCGTGCTCAACGGGCTGCTGGTGCACTGGCTCAAGGCGCCTTCGCTGATCGTGACCATCGGCACGCAGTACCTGTACCGGGGCATTCTTCTGACCTTCGTGGGCACCGTGTTCTTCATGAACGTGCCGGCGCCCATGGACGCCTTCGGCAAGCTGGCGCTCTGGCGCTTCGACACGCCGCAGGGCCTGCACGCGGTGCTGCCCGCGACCGTGCTGGTGCTCGCCTTCGCGGCGGTGCTGACATGGTGGCTGCTGAACCGCACGCTGATCGGGCGCGCGGTGTACGCCATCGGCGGCAGCCTCCCCATTGCGGAGCGGCTCGGCTACAACCTGCGCACGGTGCATGTCTTCGTGTTCGCGTACGCGGGCTTCCTGTCGGGGCTGGCGGGCATCGTGCACGTGTCGAGCACGCGGCTGGCGAACCCGTTCGACCTGGTGGGCAACGAGCTGGACGTGATCGCCGCCGTGATCCTGGGCGGCGCGCGCATCACCGGCGGCAGCGGCACGGTGGGCGGCACGCTGCTGGGCGTGGTGCTGGTCACGCTGATCAACAACGTGCTGATCATGGCCGGCGTGCCGAGCACCTGGCAGAAGGTGATCATCGGCGCGTTCATCCTGGCGGCGGGCGGCTTCTTCGCGATGCGCAGGCAGGACTGAGATCGGCCGGTCGGGTTTTCTCGGGATTCGGAAAATCGGAGAAGAGGAACGACTTTTTCACCCCTATAGAAGTTAATTCTTCTCCAAACAAGGGTCTGCGCTAGTGCATTGAAGAAGCACTTCCCCGGAATGCGGCAGAACAATTCCGGGCATGAACGCCCCACACAACGCGACCGCGCTCAAGCGGCCCGGCTACCAGCTTTCCGACAACCTCTGGGCCCCTTCGGGCTCGGTCTTCATCACCGGCACCCAGGCGCTGATCCGCGTGCTGGTCATGCAGGGCTGGCGCGACGCGGCGCGCGGCCTGCACACCCAGGGCTTCGTCAGCGGCTACCGCGGCTCGCCGCTGGGCATGGTCGACCAGGCCATCTGGAAGGCGGGCGAGCGCTTCAGGCAGACCGGCATCCGCTTCGTGCCTGCGGTGAACGAAGAGCTTGCGGCCACCCAGGTGCTGGGCACGCAGCGTGTCGAGTCCGACCCCGAGCGCACCGTCGACGGCGTGTTCGCCATGTGGTACGGCAAGGGCCCGGGCGTGGACCGCGCGGGCGACGCGCTCAAGCACGGCAACGCGTACGGCTCGTCGCCGCACGGCGGCGTGCTGGTGGTGGCGGGGGATGACCACGGCTGCGTGTCGTCGTCGATGCCGCACCAGAGCGACCACGCCTTCATGGCCTGGCGCATGCCGGTCATGCAACCGTCCAGCGTGGCCGAATACCTGGAGTTCGGCCTGTACGGGTACGAGCTGTCGCGCTATTCGGGCGCGTGGGTCGGCATGGCGGCGCTGTCGGAAGTGGTCGAGAGCGCGGGCACGGTGGACCTGGACGTGGTCAACGCGCGCGTCGAGGCCTGGGAAGACGCCGACACCGTGCGCGCCGCCACCGGCCACAGCGCGCCGGCGGACGGCCTGCACTACCGCTGGCCCGACCTGCCTTCGCTGCGCATCGAATCGCGGCTCGAAGACAAGCTCGCGGCCGTGGCTGCTTTCTCCAGGCGCAACAGCATCGACCGCGACGTGATCGTGAGCGAGCACGCCAGGGTGGGCATCGTCACCTGCGGCAAGGCGCACCACGACCTGATGGAGGTGCTGCGCCGGCTCGAGCTTTCGCCGGAGCAGCTGGCCCGCGCCGGCGTGCGGCTCTACAAGATCGGCCTGAGCTTCCCGGTCGAGCAGACGCGCATCAAGGCCTTTGCGAAGGGGCTCGAAGAAATTCTCATCGTCGAGGAGAAGGGCGCCGTCGTCGAGACGCAGCTGCGCGACATCTTCTACAACGCGCCGCCCGATGCGCGCCCCGTGCTCGTGGGCAAGCACGACCGCGAGGGGCAGCCGCTGGTGTCGGCGCTGGGCGAGCTGCGGCCTTCGCGGCTCATCGAGCTGGTGGCGCACTGGCTGGCGGTGCACTTTCCCGACAACCGCGACCTGGGCGACCACCTGCAGCATGTGCGCGACTTCACGCCGCCCGAGCTGCTCGGCAACGCGAGCGATGCCGTGAAGCGCCTGCCTTACTTCTGCGCGGGCTGCCCGCACAACACCAGCACCAAGGTGCCCGAAGGCTCCACCGCGCGCGCGGGCATCGGCTGCCACTTCATGGCCAACTGGATGGACCGCAGCACGGCGGGGCTGATACAGATGGGCGGGGAGGGCGTCGACTGGATCTCGCACGCCATGTTCACGAAGACGCCGCATGTGTTCCAGAACCTGGGCGACGGCACCTACTACCACTCGGGCTACCTCGCCATCCGGCAGGCCGTGGCGGCCAAGGCCACGCTGACCTACAAGATCCTGTTCAACGACGCGGTCGCGATGACGGGCGGCCAGCCGGTGGACGGCGTCATCAGCGTGGACGCCATCGCACGGCAGGTGGAATCGGAGGGCGTGAGCAAGGTCGTGGTGGTGAGCGACGCGATCGGCAAGTACGACGACATCAAAGGCCGTTTTCCGCAAGGCACGGAGTTCCACGACCGCGCCGCGCTCGACGACGTGCAGCGCCGCCTGCGGGAAATCAAGGGCGTGACAGTGCTCATCTACGAACAGACCTGCGCCGCCGAGAAGCGCCGCCGCCGCAAGAAGGGCGAGCTGGCCGATCCGCCCAAGCGCCTGTTCATCAACGAGGCGGTGTGCGAAGGCTGCGGCGACTGCACCGTGCAGAGCAACTGCGTGGCCGTGCTGCCGCACGAAACCCCGATGGGCCGCAAGCGCAAGATCGACCAGACCAGCTGCAACAAGGACTATTCCTGCGCCAAGGGCTTCTGCCCCAGCTTCGTGGGCGTCACCGGCGGCAAGCTGCGCCGCAAGAGCGGTGCGCTGGCGGCGGGGCGCGATGCGTTCCTGCATCGCGTGGCCGCCTTGCCGCATCCGGCCGCGCACGCGTGGAGCGCGCCCTACGACCTGCTCGTGACCGGCGTGGGCGGCACCGGCGTGGTGACGGTCGGCGCGGTGATTGCGATGGCCGCGCACCTGGAAGGCAAGGCCGCCAGCGTGCTCGATTTCATGGGCTTCGCGCAGAAGGGCGGCTCGGTGCTGAGCTTCGTGCGGCTCGCGGATTCGCGCGAGCGGCTGCACCAGGTGCGCATCGACACGCAGCAGGCCAATGCCATCCTGGCCTGCGACGTGGTGGTGGGCGCATCGGCCGACGCGTTGCAGACCGTGCGTCACGGCCGCACCCGAGTGCTCGCGAACATCCACGAGATTCCGGTGGCCGAGTCGCTGCGCAACCCGGACGCCGACCTGCACGTGGACCTGCTGCTGGAGAAGATGCGCTTCGTGGCCGGCGAAGAGCAGGTCGAGACCTTCGACGCGCAGAGCCTGGCGGAAGAGTTCCTGGGCGACACGCTGGCGGCGAACATCGTGGCGACCGGCTACGCATGGCAGCGCGGGTTGGTGCCGCTGAGCCTGGAGGCGCTGATGCATGCGATCGAGCTCAACGGCGTGGCCGTGGCCGCGAACCAGTCGGCGTTTTCGCTGGGCCGGCTGGCGGCGGGAGACCCCGCGGCGCTCGACCAGCTGCGCGCCGCGCCTGCCGCCGATGCGCAATCGTCGCAGGCCGATGAGCTTCCGCTCGACATGCTCATCGCCGATGCGCGCCGCCATCTGACCGGCTACCAGAACGCCGCATGGGCGGATCGCTTCGAAACGCGCATCCGCGGCCTGCAGGCGCGCGAGGCCGCATTGCAGGGCGGTGATGCAAGCCTGCCCTTCACGCGCAATGCCGCGCGCAGCCTGCTGAAGCTCATGAGCTACAAGGACGAATACGAGGTGGCGCGGCTCTACACCGACGGCGCTTTTCTCAAGAAGCTTTCGGAGCAGTTCGAAGGCGAACTGAAGCTCGAATTCCACATGGCACCACCCGTGGTGGCGCGCGGCACGCACGGCCGTGCGCCTGCCAAGATCCGCATCGGCAGCTGGATGCTGCCCGCGATGCGGTGGCTTGCGCATGGCAAGCGGCTGCGCGGCACCGCGTTCGACCCCTTCGGCCGCACCGGGGAGCGGCGCATGGAGCGCGAGCTGATCGCGCACTTCGACGGGCTCTTCGACGCGATGGCCAATGAGCTGTCAGTCGACAACCAGTCGCTGGCCGCCCGCATCGCCGCGCTGCCGATGTCGATTCGCGGCTTCGGGCACGTCAAGCTCGCGAACCTGGAAGCGGCAAAGTTGCGGGAGGCGGAGTTGCTGCATCGCTTTGCGCCGTCGCGCTATGCGAAGCCGGCGTCCGCATCGGGTGCCGGGCAGATCCGCGGCATTGCGATCGTGGCCGGCGCGCGCTGACCGTCGCCGTTCAGCCGACCGCCTTGATGAGCTTGTCGCGGCCAGCCTTGGCGAGCATGGATGCGACCGCGCACGATGCGAGCCGGGCCGGTTCCGAATCGGCCCGGCTCGTGAGGATCACCGGCACCTTGGTGCCCAGCACGATGCCCGCCGCATAGGCGCCGCCAAGAAAGGTCAGGCTCTTCGCGAGCATGTTGCCGGCATCGAGGTCGGGCACGATCAGCACGTTGGCACGGCCGGCCACCGGCGAGTTGATGCCCTTGATGCGCGCGGCCTCGGCGTCGATGGCGTTGTCCATGGCCAGCGGACCGTCGAGCACCGCGCCGGTGATCTGGCCCCGGTCGGCCATCTTGCACAGCACGGCGGCATCGAGCGTCGACGGTACCTTCGCGTTGACCGTTTCAGTGGCTGACAGTATTGCCACGCGCACCGCGGGCATCTGCAGCGCGTGCGCAAGATCGATCGCGTTCTGCACGATGTCGACTTTCTCTTCGAGCGTGGGCGCGATGTTGATGGCCGCGTCCGAAATGATCAGCGGTTGCCCATGGCCGGGCACGTCCATCACGAAGCAATGGCTGATGCGGCGCGAGGTGCGCAGGCCGCCTTCGCGGCGCACCACCGCGCCCATCAGTTCGTCGGTGTGCAGGCTGCCCTTCATCAATGCATCGACCTCGCCGCGAAGAGCCATCGCGACCGCTGCGTCGGCCGCGGCATGGCTGTGCGGCGCATCGACGATGGGGGTGTTCGAGAGATCGATGCCGACCTCGCGCGCTGCCGCTTCTATCTTTGCGCGCGGCCCGACCAGCGTCGGCGCGATCAGGCCCAAGGCTGCCGATGAGAAGGCCGCTTCGAGCGACACGGCATTGGCCGGATGAACCACGGCCACGCGCAACGGCGGCAGGCTGCGTGCAGCGGAGATCAGGCGGTCGTAGTGCGGATGTGCTGCAAGGGGCGAAGACGCCATGCGGGCTCCTGGAGGTGAAGGGGAGAATGCGTTGCCGCAACGGTACTTGAAAAAAACTGCCCGAAGATGCTGACGGTTGCGTAAAGAATATCTGCACATGAAGCCCCAGGTCCAACCGAACAAGATCGTCGTTCTCTCAGGCTCCGGCGTCAGCGCCGAGAGCGGCCTGCCCACATTCCGCGATGCCAAGGGCTTGTGGAACACCTATTCCTGGCAGGAACTCGCAAGCCCCGAAGGCTGGCGAAAGCACCCCGAGGCGGTGCTTGCCTTCTACAACGAGCGGCGCGCGAAAGCCTGGCAGGCGCAGCCGAATGCGGCGCACCTTGCCATCGCATCGCTCGAGTCGGCATACGAGGTCGTGATCGTCACGCAGAACGTCGATGCACTGCACGAGCGCGCGGGCTCGCGCAACGTGCTGCACCTGCACGGCCAACTCGCGTATGCGCGCGGCACGTCGGAGCCGGAACCCAGGCGCTACCGCGTGGACGGCGAGCCCATCGCCATGGGCCAGTTGTGCGAAGACGGCACTCAGCTGCGGCCCGACATCGTGTGGTTCGGCGAAGCGGTGCAGCACTTCGAGGAAGCGGAAATGCATGTGGCCAGCGCGGCGCGCGTGCTGGTGGTGGGCACGTCGCTCACAGTCCACCCTGCGGCGTCGTTGGTGCGGTATGCGGATCGCGCTGCGCGGAAGGTGCTGGTTGCGCTCGACATGGAAGACGTCCCGTACGGATTCACCTTCCTGCAAGGCAGGGCCACCGATGTGGTGCCCACGCTTGCCGCAAAGTGGTTGAGCGAAGCGCACGGAGCCCCGTAGCCGTTCCCGGTGCAGACAAATGGAAGCGCCCGCCATCGTTTGACGGCGGGCCTTTTTACCTGCGAGATGAAGCAGGCTAAAACTAATTGCTTTATTTCCTGGGCGATATGTCGGGCCATGGGAAATAAATCGTGAGGAATGGCGAAATCGGGATAGCGATTTGTCCAGATTCAATCGATTTGTCACAGTCGCGCCCGAACATCGCGCTCAAGAGTTTGCAAATGTGGATTCTCTTGATCGTGATGTGACAACTCAGGGAGCACTCAATCATGGCAGCAGCCGCGAAGGTGAAGCAGCAGTACCGGGAGCAGACCGCCAAGGGCGGCAAGGGCGCCGAGACGGTGCCGGGCTGGAACATCAAGGAAAACAAGGAAGCCTGATCCCTCTTGCGTGAGCCGCGAGTGCCGGCTTGCCGTCTTGCCTTTCGTGCGTTGATCAGATTTGGAGGGAGAGTGCCATGCCAACAGGCGCAGCACGGTCAATCCGCGTTCTCACCGCTTCTTGTGCCGCCATGCCCACACTGGGCGGGCAGCCCGCACTGGAGCCGTTGGCCATGGAAGGCGACGAAGGCCTGAGCAGCCTGTTTCGCTACACCGTCACGTTCAGCACGCCCGAGCAGGCCGGCTACAACGAGCGGCAGGCCGCCAACGTGAACATCAAGCAGCTCGTGGGCGAAACGCTCACGGTGCACATCGTGCTCGACGGTCGCCCCGGCACCGGCGAAGCCAGGCGCCATATTTCGGGGCTGGTGACGCGCGTGCGCTTCCTGCGGCTGGAGAACCGCCGCGCGTTGTACGAAGCGGTGATGGAGCCTTGGCTCGCGCTGGCCACGCGCACGAGCGACTACCGCATCTTCCAGAACAAGACCGTGCTCGACATCCTCGGCGAGGTGTTCTCCGACTACGAATTCGCCCATGAAGTGAAGGCTGCCCGCAGCTACCCGACGCGCGAGTTCCAGGTGCAGTACGGCGAGAGCGACTTCGACTTCGTCGCGCGGCTGATGCACGAGTGGGGGCTGTACTACTACTTCGAGCACGCCGAAGACAGCCACAAACTCGTGATCGTGGACGACATGTCCGCGCACCAGCCGTACGCCAATGCGGGCTACCGGAAGATTCCGTTCTACGGTGCCGACGACACCGTGCGCGCCGAGCACTGCGACCGCTTCAACGCCTGCGAGACGCTGCAGAGCGGCCAATGGGTGACCGACGATTTCGACTTCAAGCGCCCCAAGGCGCGGCTGCAGCAGGTGAGCGCCATGCCGCGCAAGACCGCGCAAGGCAGGCAGGAACGCTACGGCTGGCCGGGCGACTACGTCGTCGAATCCGAGGGCGAGCAACTCGTGCGCACGCGCATGGAAGAGACCGGAAGCCAGGGCGAGCGCGCCAGCGGCTCGGGCAACCTGCGCGCCGTGGTGCCGGGCTGCCTGGTGACGCTGGAGCGGCATCCGCAGAACGAGGCCAACCGCGAATACCTTGTGACCGATGCGCACCTGCGGCTGCAGGACGTGGGCGACGCGAGCGCGCAGCAGGAGTTCGAATGCCGGGTCGACTTCGACGTGATCCCTTCGAGCAAGGTCTTTCGCGCGCCCGCGCCCGAGGCGCCCCGTCCGCGTACCACGGGGCCGCAGACCGCCATCGTCACGGGTCCGGCCGGCCGCGAGATATGGACCGACGAGTACGGACGCGTGAAGCTGGGCTTCCACTGGAACCGCTATTGCACGAAGGACGAGAACAGCTCGTGCTGGGTGCGTGTTTCATCGCCCTGGGCCGGCACCAACTTCGGCGGCATCCAGATCCCGCGCATCGGGCAGGAGGTGATCGTCGACTTCGAGAACGGCGACCCCGACCGGCCCATCGTGACCGGCCGCGTCTACAACGCCGACAACATGCCGCCGTGGGAGCTGCCGGCCAACGCCACGCAAAGCGGCCTGCTCACGCGCAGTTCCGAAGGCGCGACCGACGCCAATGCCAACGCGCTGCGCTTCGAGGACAAGAAGGGGCAGGAGCAGGTCTGGCTGCATGCCGAGCGCAACCAGGACATCGAGGTCGAGAACGACGAAACCCACTGGGTCGGCCGCGACCGCAGCAAGACCATCGAGCGCGACGAAACCGTGAACGTGGGCCATGACCGCACCGAAACCGTGGGTCACGACGAAACCATCACCATCGGCAACAACCGCATGGAGACGGTCAAGGCCAACGAGCTGCTGACAGTGCTGCAGAACATGAACCGCTTCGTCGCGCTCACTTCGTCGGAGGAAGTCGGCATCGCCAAGACATCGCTGGTCGGGCTGACCCAGACGGTTGCGGTGGGCAAGAGCAAGAATGAAACCATTGGCGAAGATTTTTCGCTCGACGTCGGCGAGAGGCTCGTGATCACCGTGGGCAAGAGCCGGCTGGAAATGACGAAGGACGGCCAGGTGACGCTCACCGGCGCCAAGTTCGATTTCCGCGCCACCGGTGCGGTACGGATCAACGGCAAGGTCATCGACCTCTGCTGAGGTCCGAAGACCCGAGAAGACCAGGACACCGCGATCCATGGCTCTGGACCCCAAGGCCACCGCGTCGTCGGCCTTCCTGCCTGCCTCCCCGGGCGGGGCGTTTGCGGGCGGCGCGGGGCCGGGCCGTATCGCCCGCCTGGCCGTCATCGTCGGCAGGCCCGCGCCCAGGTCGCCCGCGAGTGCGGCGCCTCCGGAGGCCGGCCGGGACGCGGCGCAGGCTATCGTGGTGTGCACGGCCCCCGATGTGTGCAAGACACCCATCGGCTCGGCCACGCCGCCCATTCCGTACCAGATCACCGGCAAGCTCGGCGATGACTCCAACACTTCGCAGGACGTGTTCCTCACGGGGCTGAAGGCCTTCAGGTTCGACAGCGTCGTCACGAACGTCAAGGGTGACGAGGCGGGCTCGGCCACTGGCATCAAGTCGGGCACTGTCGGCGACATCGCGGAGCCGAAGACTGCTTCGACAGTCGTCCGGGTCAATGGCCAGTGGCTGGCACGCGACGGCGACACCTTCTGGATGAACCGGCGCAACACCATTGGGGAGCTGAACTACAAGAAGGACCGCGGCACCTACTGGTCGCCCGACGACGGCAGCACCATCGACGACAGCGAGGCCGAGGCGCTTCTCGCGAAGGCGAGTGCCGATGGTGCCGTCATCGAGTACTACGAGACCGACCAGGAGAAGACCGGCAAGGCGCGCCTCATCCCCGCGACGGGCATGGCCGACTACGCAAGCCTGGTGCGCACGGCGATGGGCGAGAAGCCCATCCTGCTTGCACAAGCCCAGCTGCAGCAGATGCCGAATGCACCGGTCAGCGACGTGCGCCCCGGCGTCATTCCGCAGACGCGGCCGGCTCCGATCCCGAGCTTTCGGCCCGGCCCGGCGGCCAACGACAACGTCTTCCGGCCGCCCGCGGGCATGCCCCGGCCCGGAGGCAGCGCCGGAATGGCCGGCAAGGCCGCCGGCATCGCGGGGAAGATGCTCTTCGTGCTCTGGATAGCGCAAGGCGCGCCGATGCCCGGCGACAGCCTCATCCTCGGCAAGTCCGCAGCCAGGTCCGTCCTGGAAGGCATCAACCCGCAGACCCCGCAAGAACAGGCCATCTACGACCAGGCCTTGAATCATCTTGCCGAATACAAGGCCGGCGTCTATGACTCGTGGTGGCCCACGGGTGCGGACAAGTTCGACGCTGAAGTGCGCAAGGCCGTCGAAGACCAGATCGCCCAGGAGCGTACGCGCGCCCAGCAACAGGCACAGTCACAGGCTTCGCAGGCTCAGCCCGCGGCCAACCCCGACCCGGAGGCCGGCGTGCGCGTCGAGGGCAAGCCCGACCCGTGCAATCCGGGCGCGCACGGAAAGAACGATTGCCCGCCGGGACAGGATTCCCATCACATCATTGCCGACTACATATTGCGGCTCGGAACCCGCAAGGCGCCCGGCCCGCGGGTGCCGGGCGCGCCTTCGCTGGACGAAGGCCCGGCGATCTGCCTCTCCGAGAGCGAGCACCGCGAGGTGCACCGCCTGATGGACAACGCGATCCGCACGGCGGGGGGCGCCACCGGCACCGTGCCCTTCGAGAAGGTCAAGCAGATCGCCTACGACGCGCTCGGCAAGGCCAAGCCCGATTGCAAGGGCAAGTTCGAGGCCGCCACCGACGAGTTCTTCAAGAAGATGTCGAACGACGCGCTTGTACGGGCCTACAAATCGGCCTCCAAGGCCGTGAAGGCGGCTGCGCGCGATGCGCTCAAGGCCTCTGGCTGGCCGATCGAATAGAGTGAAGCGAAGCACCCGCACAACCCACACCGCACGCACATGGAACAGTTTCCTCCCCCTCCCTCCACGCCCCAGTTGCGCATCGAAACCGGTGTCGCGGTGAACCGCCAGTTCCTGATCGTCTCGTGCTCGAAGCTCGAGGAGCGCTTCGACGGCTTTGCGCGTCTTTGCCTCTTCACGCCCGACAAGCCCATGCAGTGGCGCTACTTCGATCTGCCGCTGACCATCAGCGCCGCGGCGCTGCAAAGCGCGGGTGGTTCCGACGGCTCGGCGCAGGCCTTTGTCTTTGCCGCCGAGGACGGCGACATCGTGCGGTTGCCGGTCGGCAAACCGCCGGTGATGGAGCGCATTGCGGGTGCGGGCCTTTGGGACGACGACTCCGAGGGCTGGGGCTACATGAATGCGGTGCGCCAGATCGGTGCCCGCCTGTACGCGTGCGGCGACGGCGGCCAGGTCTATTGCCGTGAGAACGATGGAGAGGGCGACAGCGAGGGCGAGGGCGAATGGGTGCACGTCGACGACGGCCTGCTGCAGCCCGCGGAAGGCGAGCACAACCTGATGCTGAACGCGATCGCGGGGCCTGGCGAGGACTCGATCTACCTTGCCGGCTGGGACTCGGACCGCAACGCCGGCCTGCTGTTCCATCGAGGGGCCGATGGCGCCTGGACGCCGGTTCCGGTCGAAACCGCAAAGCTCTCCGGACTGTGCGTGGAGGGCCCCGACGCAGTCTGGGCGTGCGGCCACGGAGGCGCGCTGCTGCACGGCAGCCATGCAGGCGGCTTCACCGACGTCTCGGCGCTCGACGACACCCGCAACTACAGCGACGTGGCGATCTACGGCGGCAAGGTCTACCTCGCCACTGCCGAGGGGCTGTTCGTGCGCGAGGGCGATGCGGTCGAGCCGGTGGACACCGGCCTCGTGCCGGCGCATGCCGACGGGCACGTGCTGCAGGCGGTCGACGGTGTGCTCTGGTCAATCGGCTACCGGGACATCGTGCGCTTCGACGGCACCAGCTGGGAGCGCATCGTCTTCCCGGGCAACCCGCCCATCGCCTGAGCCGGGCGGTGCCGTGCCCTTGTGGAAGCGCGATGTGGAATGGGTGGCCGAGGCTGCCCAGCGCATCGGCTGCCATGGACTCGGCGACTGGCTGCCCGGCTTTGCCGACTGGGCGGAGTTCACGCCGGCGGCATGCCCGCCACCGAAGCCTTCGCATGCGCTTGCGCACTACGCCAGCCTGTCGCGCGGCCTTCGCATGCTGCTGCGCTGTGCCTTCGCAACGCAGGCCGTCGACCCGGAGCACTGGGTGCTGCACGAACTCGAGATCGATGCCGCCAGCCTGCCGCTGCCCTTCGGTCTCGATGCCGGGCGAGAAACTCCGCAGGCAGCGCGAGCAAAACTGTCGGCGGACACAGCCTTCGGCCGCAGCGTCGACCTGCGTGCCGGCAGGCGCCGCATCGTTCACTTCCTGGCGGACGGTCGCGTAGTGGGCGTGGACTTCAAGGCATCGATGGTGGGAATCGAATCCGTGCTCCTGCAGCGCGTGGTAGCCATGCCCGATTTCCGGACCATGAAGGAGGAGGCGAGTTGACGTCCTCCGGTGCCGGCCCGAGCCCGGCCACCGCGTTCCTGCCTGCGAGCACGGGGCCTGCGTCCGAAGTCGCAGGCGGAATGCATGCGCTGCTCGTCGACACCCGCGGCACCCGCTGCCCCACGCCGCTGCTGCGTCTGCGCAAGGCGTTGCGGCGCTGCGAACCGGGGCGGGTGCTCGAACTCGCAGCCGACGACCCGGCCGCCTTCATCGACATTCCACGCGCGCTCGCCGAGTTGCCGGCGCAGTTGTTCGCCGTGCGCGACGAGGGCGCGTCCAGGGTCTTCGTGATCCTGCGCTGCTGACCGGAGCGCGGACGCTTCCTGCTGAACTCCACAATGGCTCCGCACCTCGAGAATCGCACGCCTTTTTCCGCACTCGCCTTTTCGCAGTTCCATCGCGACGGCACCGACATGGCCGTGCTGGCGGTGCGCGGAAGCTTCCACGTGGTGGCGAATGCGCCGCTCGTGCTCGCACCGCGGCAGGAAGAACTCGAACTCGCCGACCGCTACGAGGGTGATCCCGCCGGTGGCCTGCTGGTGCGGACCTGCGACATCGTGCCCTTCAAGCCGGCGGCCGATGTCACCATCCTGGGGGCGAGCTGGGCACCGCAAGGGGTGGCGTCTGCCTCGTGGCTTGCCGGCGTGCGCCTGGGCAGGCTCGAGAAAGTCGTGCGGGTGCACGGTCCCAGAGCCTGGCAATGCGCCGCGAAGCCGGAGGGCGACGAGAAGCACGGAGCTCCGGGGAAGAAGAAAGAGTGGGTGCTCTCGCCGGCCACGCCGGTGAAGGCCGTGGCGCTCGACTGGCGTGGCGCTTTCGGAGGCGAGATACCCGGAACGGGCGACGGGCAGGCGCCCGCCGACGTCCATCGCCACAACCCCATCGGATGCGGCATCGTGGACGCGGAGCAAAGCCCCGGCGATATCGACATTCCCGCGCCCTGCATCGAAGACCCCGCCGACCCGGTGCTCGACTGGCGGCGCCACGACTACGTGCCGCAGGGCTTCTCCCCGTTGCCGCCGGTATGGCGGCCGCGCCAGCAGTTCACGGGCACCTTCGACGACGCGTGGCTGCAGGCAAAGCATCCGCTGCTGCCCGACGACTTCGACTACCGCTTCTATCAATACGCCGCGCCCGGCCTCATTCACGAGGAGCGCCTGAGCGGCGATGAAGAACTGCAGCTTCTGCACATGCATCCCGGTCACTCTCACATCCAGGTCTGGCTGCCGGGCGTGCGCCTGTCTGCCGCCGCGCATTGGAAAGATGGAGACGCAGCCGCGCTGGAGATGACCCTCGACGGCGTCCACGTGGACATGAACGCCGGCCTGGCGTCTGTCTACCTGACGTGGCGCTGCTGGGTGCCCAAGCGATCAGGCATCCGGCTGATGGAACTGCGGATCGAGAACCCGTCCAGGCTGCTGGAAATCGGGAGCCGGTATGTGGGGTGCGAGCGCATTGCGGGCGCGCCGTACCCGTTGTGAGTAGTTCAGCCAGCGCCTGTAGTTCTTTTTGCGCATGCCGTTTGGCACTGGCCTGCGGTCGGTGCCTGGCTTAAGGTACGGACGGATTCGATGCGCCGACGTCGCTGTGTCACCAGCGCTGGCGTCATCCGGTTGTGATTCGCTGCCGTCCTGCTGCAAGGGCAGGGCGGCTGGTTCCACGGTGCCCTGCATGGGCACGCAATTTCTGAGGGAGTTGATCTCATGGCAGTAGACATGTTCATGCGCGTCGAAGGCGCGAACGGCGAATCCAAGGATTCGAACCACAAGGAGTGGAGCGACATCAAGTCGTTTGCGTGGGGCGCAACGCAGCCCGGAAACATGGTCAGCGGCGGTGGCGGTGGAGTCGGCAAGGCCAGCTTCAACGACCTGCAGGTGCTCGCGCGCATCGACAAGGCGGCACCGTCGGTGCTGAAGAACTGCGCCAGCGGCAAGCACCTGAGCAAGGTCGAGGTGTCGGTGTGCAAGGCCGGCGGCTCGCAGATCGAATACACGCGCATCACGCTCGAAGAAGTGCTGGTCACGTCGGTGCAGTACACGGCCGAGCAGGGCTCCGACGCCGTGTTCGTGCAGTACGCCTTCCAGGCCGCGAAGGTGAAGCAGCAGTACTGGGAACAGACCGACAAGGGCGGCAAGGGCGCCGAGACGGTGCTGGGCTGGAACATCAAGGAAAACAAGGAAGCTTGAGTTCCCTTTGCCGGGTGCGTTGACCAGGGAGCCTTCCACGAATGACCCGCAGCTTCATCGCCCACAGCGCGCTGGGCGAGCGCCTGAAGTTCCGCTCGATGACGGGACAGGAGCGCATTTCCGCACTGTTCGAGCATCGCGTGCGGCTCATCAGCGACATGCCCAACATCCAGCCCAAGCGCATGCTGGGCGAGGACATGAGCATCGAGGTGAACCTTGCCACCGAGCTTGGCGGCGCCGGCAAGCGCTTCCTGAGCGGGCAGGTCACGCGCTTTGCCTACGTGGGCAAGGACGACGGCGACATGTCCGTGTACGAGGCCACGCTGCGCCCGTGGCTGTGGTACGCCACGCGCCGCTCCGACTTCAAGATCTTCCAGTTCAAGACGGCGCCGCAGATATTGCAGGAGGTGCTTGCGCCCTACGGCTTTGCCATCGACGCGCGCCTGAGCGGCAACTACCGCACCTGGGACTACTGCGTGCAGTACGCCGAGAGCGACTTCAACTTCGTCAGCCGGCTGATGGAGCAGGAGGGCATCTACTACTTCTTCTCGCACGCGCAGGGCAGCCACCAGCTGGTGCTGTGCGACGGACCTGATTCGCACACGCCGCTGCCCAACGGCCCGGTGAAGGTGCCGTACCACGCGGGCGTGCTGGCCGCGCAGATCCTCGAGCAGGACTTCATCGACAGCTGGAGCCATTCGGAAGACATCGCGTCGGGCAACTTCGCGGCCGACGACTACGACTTCAGGAAGCCCAACGCCGAGATCGACACCGTGCGCCAGCAGCCGGCCGGCCACAGCCGCGACAACTTCGAGATCTACGACTGGCCCGGCGGCTACACCGAGCTTGGCGACGGCGAGAACTACGCACGCCTGCGGCTGGAGCAGCTCGCCGGGCGCCGCGAACTGGTGAGCGCCGAAGGCAACCTGCGCCACATGGCGCCGGGCTACCTGTTCGAGCTGGCGCGCCACCCCAACGCCGAAGACAACCGCCGCTACCTGATCGAGGCCGTGGGCTACGACTTCCAGGAGAACGCGCTGCGCGTGGTGGGCGCTGCGGACGCGGCCTACAGCGAATCGACCAGCAGCACCAGCTACCGCCAGACCTTCGAGGTGCTGCCCGACAGCGCGCCCTACCGGCCCGAGCGCGTCACGCCCAGGCCGCGCACCACCGGGCCGCAGACCGCGGTGGTGGTCGGCCCGGCGGGCGAGGAGATCCACACCGACGAATACGGCCGCATCAAGGTGCAGTTCCACTGGGACCGCTATGGCCGGCGCGACGAGAACTCCTCATGCTGGATCCGCGTGTCGCAGACCTGGGCAGGCAGCAACTACGGCGCCATGCACATACCGCGCATCGGGCAGGAGGTGATCGTCGACTTCCTCAACGGCGACCCCGACTACCCGATCGTCACCGGCTGCGTCTACAACGCCGCGCAGATGCCGCCCTGGGAGCTGCCGCGCCACAAGACCCAGACCGGCTTCCAGACGAACTGGAGCAAGGGCGGCGGCGGCAAGCACATGCTGCGCTTCGAGGACAGCCGCGGCACCGAGCACATCGAGCTTTCCACCGACCACGGCAACACCCACCTGCACATGGGCTACCTGATGAACCAGGGCAGCGGCGTGCAGCGCAGCTACGGCTTCGAGCTGCGCACCAACGAGTGGGGTTCCATCCGCGCGGACAAGGGCCTGCTGCTGACCACCTACACGCAGGACTACGCGCAGCGCGCCTCGCGCGACAACCCCGACGGCCACGAGCACATGGGCGCCACGCTGGCGCAGAGCAACGCGCTGATGCAGGCGTCGGGCCAGGCCGTTGCGGCCACCAAGGCGCTGGTGGGCGCGATGGCGCAGGGCAAGAACCAGACGCTGATGGGGCTGGTGCAGGGCGTGCAGGCCGCGGGCGGCGTTTCGCAGGCCGTGGCGGCGCTGGCCGCGGGCGGCACGCCGGAGGCGGGCGTTTCCGACAACCCCGACCCGGCCATGGCCGACGCGCAGCAGATGCTCGACCTCTCGCGCAAGATCGACAAGCCCGTGGTGTCCATCGTCAGCCCCGAGGGGCAGACCATGATCAGCCCGAAGCCGATCGTGGTGAGCTCGGGGCAGAGCGTGTCGGTGCGCGCCACCTCGGCCATGACGCTGACCACCGGCGCGCAGCTCACGCAGCTGGTCACGGGCGGCATGCTCACGCAGGTGAGCGAGGGCGGGCAGGTCAACGTGGTGTCGGGCGGCGACATCGTCTCGCACGCCAGCGCCGGCGCCGTCAACCTGGTGTCGAAGACCGACGCCTCCATCACCTCGACCGACAGCAACGCCAACATCACCGCCCGCAAGTCGGTGGTGATCCAGGCGGCCGACCAGGACGTGTTCGTTACCGGCAAGACCAGCATCTCGCTGATCTGCGGCAAGTCGTCCATCGTGCTGCTTGCGGACGGCACGGTGAAAATCAACGGCGTGAAGGGCCTCGTCAACTTCACGGGCGAGCTCGACCAGCGCGGCAGCAAGATCTTCCTGAACTGCGACGCGCCGATCGGCAGCGAGCCTGAAGAAGCGGTGGTGGAAGACGGCGTGCCCGTGGCGCCCGCGGCCGCCGCCACGTCGGCGGGGGCATCGGAGCATGCCGTGCCCGCGGCCGCGCCGCCGGGCTATGTCACCACCGGGCTCGGCAAGGGCGTCGACGCCATCGCGGCGCGCTCGCCCACGCTGCAACGGCAGGTCAAGTTCCTGCAGGGCCAGGGCTGGAAGATCGGCTACGGCGCAGCGGGCGGAGGCACATATGCCGACACCAACCCCGCCGTGAAGAAGATCGTGATCGACAGCAACTACGCGAGCGACCCGTACAAGACTGCCGCGTCGCTGTCGCACGAGGTCGGGCACGCGGTGTATTCGTACCGCTTCAAGCCCGACATGTCCTCGAAGACCGCGTTCGTCAACAGCATGCTCGGCTCCGAGGGCGAGGCCGCGCTCAACCAGATCCAGGTGCAGCGCGAAGTGTGGCGCGCGGCCAAGGTCGACATCCTCAAGGGCGCGAACCCCGCGAACGTCGAAGCCTTCAACGATGCCTACAACAGCATGGTGAAGGGCGGCACCCGGGAGGCCGCCAGGGCCGCCGCCGGAAAGTACTACGGCACGCTCACCACGTCGACCACCGGCGAGCAGTACACGCAGTACTACGGCAACTCCTACGACAAGAAATATGCCGGGAAGCACTGAAACCATGAACCCGCAAGCCACCGCCATGACGCTCTGGCAGGCCATCGATGCGCTGGCGGCGCAGCTGCCGTTCTCCGTGCAGAAGGTGGGCCGCACGCTGTCGACCACACTGAGCGACACGCATGCCGAAGGCGGCACCGTGTTCCAGTTCTTCGAAGGCACGCCGGTGCGCCTTGCGGATGGCGCCGAGCTTGCGCGCATCGACCTGCGCATCAAGCGCGAAGGCGCGCATCCCGGCTTCCTGGTGCTGGAGCTCAAAGGCCGCTGCGTGCCCTTGGCCGAAGTGCGCCAGCACTACCCGGCGCTGGAGATCACCGGCGTGCCGCGCGGCCGTTCGCTCGATGAATCGACCAGCCACACGGCCACGCGCGGCTGGGGCCGGTTGTCGTTCAGCTTCACCGAGCGCAACCCCGACTGCCTGGCCTTCGTGGCCTTCGACCCCGCGTAGAACACCCGCAAGAAAGCAGCCTGATGAAGTACCACATCCAGGAAGGCCGGTTCGACGTGCCCGACGACGGGCGCATCGACCGTTCGATGAACGTGCTGGCCATGCCAGACGGCTCGGGCACCACGCTCATCGTGAGCCGCGACGCGCTGCGCGAGCAGGAGAGCTTGGCGCAGTTCGTGACGCGGCAGATGAACGACCTGACGCGCCAGGTGAGCCAGCTGAAGGAGGTCTCGCGCACCGACATCGCCGTGGGCCCGGCCATCGCGAGCCTGCGGGCCGTCGAGCTTGCCACGCAGTTCAGGCAGAACGGGCAGGCGCTGCACCAGCGCCAGGCCGTGTTCGTGCTGCCGCAGGACCCGGCGGGCAAGGCCGTGCTCATTCTCACGGCCAGCAGCCCCGTGCCCTTCGATGCCGATGCGCTCGCGCTGTGGCGACGCACGCTCGAGAGTTTTCAGCCCAGGGCCTGACATCTCCATGAAGGCCACCACGACCCATGGCCGGTAAACCCGCCGCCCGGCTGCACGACCCCATTGCCCACACCAATGCGCACGCGCGCTTCTGGGCCAAGTTCGCGGGCGGGCTGATCGGCGGCATAGCCGTGGGCTTTGCCGCGGGCCTGGCGGCGGCCGCCGTGGTCGGCACCGGGGGGCTTGCGGGGCCGCTGGTGGCGGGCGCCGTGGTGGTGGGCGCGCGCATGGCCGGCGGCTACCTCGGCGCGAGCCTGGGCGAGTCGATCGCCGATGCGCTGGTGCCCGAGACCCTCACCGTGACCGGCATGATCACCAGCGGATCGTCGGACGTGTTCATCGACAGCAAGGCCATGGGCGCCGCGCGCGCCTCGCCGGAGATGCCGATGGACACCGTGAGCTGCAAGAACGACTCGCCGCAGATCCTTCTTGCCGAGGGCGCGGAGACCGTGTTCGTCAACATGGGCGTCGCCTCTCGCAAGGACGACCATACCGAATGCGGCGCCAAGGTGAGCGAAGGCTCGCCCACCGTATTCATCGGCGGGCCCACCGCGCGCGTGCGCGAGGTGGCCGACGAGGTGCCGCTCATCTCGAAGGTGCTGGTGACCGTGTTCAACCTGGTCATGATCTACCGCGGCCTGCGCTGCCTGCCCAAGCTCGCGCGCCAGGGCAAGAACGCGCTGCCTTGCCTGATCGAAGGCGCGGTGGGGCTGGGCATGGGCATCCACGGCATGGTCAGCTCTTTTGGCAACCCGGTGCATGCGGCCACGGGCGGCAAGTTCCTGGGCGGGGAGAGCGAGCTCGACTTCACGCTGCCCGGGCCGCTGCCCATTGCCTGGCAGCGCTTCTACGGCAGCCACGACCTTCGCCGCGACGGCGCGCTGGGGCAGGGTTGGAGCCTGCCTTATGCGATGGAGCTGCGCCTGGGCAGCGATGACGAAGGCCAGCCCATCGTCACGCTCATCGACGAGCAGGGCCGCCCGATGGTGCTGCCCGACATCGAGCCCGGCACCCGCCAGTACAGCCTGCGCGACGGCCTGGACCTGTGCCGCACCGAAGGCGGCCACTACTTCATTCACGTGCCGGGCGGGCTGTTCTTCATGTTCGAGCCGCCGGCCGAAGACGGGCTGCACGCGCAGACGCTGAAGCTCGCGCGGCTCGAAGACCGCAACGGCAACTTCATCGACCTGCGCCACGACGCGCTGGGCCGGCTCACGGCGCTGACCGACAGCACCGGGCGCCTGCTGGCGCTCGACTACCCGGGCGAGAGCCGCCGGCTGGCCGCGGTGCGCCTGGCCGCCGGTGCGCCCGGCGAGCTGCCCGGCATGCTGGTCGCCTACCGCCACGATACCGAAGGCCGCCTGCTCGACGTGACCGATCGCAACGGCGCGGTGGTGCGCCGCTTCGGCTACGACGCCCAGGGCCTCATGAGCTTCCACGCCGACGCGGCGGGGCTGGAGTGCCATTACGAGTGGCGCGGCTCGGCCGGCGACGCGCACGTGGCCCGCCACTGGACCAACGACGGCGAAAGCTACACCGTGCGCCGCATGTCCCCCGCCGCCGACGACGCACTGGCGCTGGGCGAGACACTGGTCGTCGACCAGCTTGGCCGCGAGTTCGCCTGGCACTGGAACGCCGACCATCAGGTCACCGACTACACCGACGCGGCCGGTCGCCAGTGGCATGCGGAGTACAACGACCTGCGCCAGCTCGTCGCCATCACCGAGCCCGGCGGCGCCACCACGCGCTGCACCTACGACCCCATGGGCTTCATGAGCAGCCGCACCGATGCGCTGGGCCGCACCCGGAGCACCGGCTGGACCGAGTTCGGCGAGCCATGGCGCGAGACCCTGCCGGACGGCAGCACCTGGACCTACGCCTACAGCGACCAGGGCAACCTGGTGCGCGAGACCGACCCGCTGGGCCGCACCACCGAGTACGCCTACGACAGGCGGGGCCTGCCCATCGTCGTGACCGACGCCAAGGGCGGCACCAACCGCATGGCCTGGAACGAGTGCGCGCAGCTGCTCTGCCTGACCGACTGCTCCGGCAAGACCACGCGCTACGCCTACGACGGCTGGGGCCACCTGCAGAGCGTGACCGATGCCGCGGGCCAGCGCACCCGGTTGACGCACGACGCCATGGGGCGTCTGCTGTCGGTGTCGCTGCCCGACCAGAGCCACCAGTCGTTCCGCCGCGACGCGGCCGGCCGCATCGTGGCCGCCACCGATGCGCTGAGCCGCAGCACGCAGTTCGCATTCGGCCTGCGCGGCCAGCCGCTGGCGCGGCAGGACGCAGAGGGACGCCGCATCGCATGGCACTACGACAGCGCCCAGCGCCTGCAGTCGCTCGTCAACGAGAACGGCCTGCACTTCGAGTTCGTGCGAGATGCCGCCGACCGCGTGGTGGAAGAGCGCCGCGTGGGCGGCACGCGCGTGCAGGTCGAATACGACGCCAACGGCTGGCCGGTGTGCATCACCCATGTGCCGGGCATCGGCGACGAAGACCTCGCGCTGCACGACGGCGCCGGGCCACGGCCCGCCGCGAGCCGGCCCTTGCGCACCGAACTGCTGCGCGACGCCGTGGGCCGCCTCGTCGCAAAGCGCACCGGGAGCCACCACTACCGCTACAGCTACGACCAGCTCGACCGGCTGACCGAGGCGGTCAAGCTGGAGGCGCCGCAACCCGGCACCGGCGGCGAAGCGCGCGCGCTGCACCGCACCGTGTTCGCCTACGACAAGCTCGGCCGCCTCATCGAAGAGACCGCCATCGACGAGCTCACCGGCGAGACGCACGCCCTGCGCCACGCGCACGACGAACTCGGCAACCGCACGCAGACCGTGCTGCCCGCCGTCGCGTCGCAGCCGGGCGTGCAGCGCGCGCTGAACTACCTGTACTACGGCTCGGGCCACCTGCACCAGGTCAACCTGTCGCAGCGGCAAGGCGACGCACCCGAGGTGCACCAGCTCATCAGCGACATCGAGCGCGACGACCTGCACCGCGAAGTGGCGCGCAGCCAGGGCGCGCTGCACACTCGCTTCGCGCTCGACCCGCTGGGCCGGCGCGCCGCGTCGTGGTGCCGGGCCGGCGGGCTGGACACCGCCTTCACTACGCAAGACCCGGGCTGGCGCCAGGCCATCGACAGCGCCGGTACACCCGGCGCCCGCGTGCTCGACGGGCTGATGAAGGAATACAGCTACGACCCCGTGGGCGAGCTGCGGCAGAGCCGGCATTCGCTGCAGGGCACCACAGCGCACAGATACGACGCCACCGGACGCATCGAGCAGACCGTGCACAGCGCGGCTGCCGCCAACAGCGAACGCTTCGCCTACGACCCCGCGGGCAACCTGCTCGACCCATCATCGAGCGCGCCCGGCTACGTGCGCGACAACCTCGTGCGCGTGTTCGAGGACAAGCGCTACAGCTACGACGGCCATGGCCGGCTGGTGCGCAAGAGGGCGGGCAGGCACACAGAGCAGCGCTTCGAGTGGGACGAGGAAAGCCGCCTCGTGGCCGTGCACACCACCCGGCGCCCGGGCACGCCCGAAGCCACCTCGCAGCTCACGCGCTTCGACTACGACGCGATGGGGCGCCGCGTGGCCAAGCACGATGCATTCGGCAGCACGCGGTTCATCTGGGAGGGGATGCGGCTGATCGAGGAGCGCAGGGGCTCGCAGGTGGTGAGCTATGTGTACGAGGCGGGCAGCCACGTGCCGGTGGCGCGGCTCGATGCGAACGCCGAGCCCGCCTCGGCATCGACCACGGCGCAGGTCTTTCACTTTCACAACGACACCGCCGGCCTGCCGGAAGAACTGAGCAACAACGAAGGCCAACTGTGCTGGCGCGCGAACTACAGGACATGGGGCGCGACCGTTACCGAGCAGTGGGAGGTTACGGCCCTGAACGGCCGCGCCGTTGCATCGACCGGCACGGTGCCCCAGGCCATCGAGCAGAACCTGCGCTTCCAGGGCCAGTACCTGGACAGGGACACGGGGCTGCACTACAACACCTTCCGGTTTTATGACCCGGACATTGGGCGGTTCATCAGCCCTGACCCCATCGGGCTTGCGGGCGGCGACAACCTGCATAGCTACTCGCCCAACCCCATCCGATGGATCGACCCGCTGGGTTGGATCTGCGGCGAGACGCTCGCACGGCCGGTCGGCTTTAACAGGGGCAGCCGCAACTTCACGCTGGAGCAGGGCAATGCCACCTCGGGCTGGAAGCACATCTACGACCGACACGTCGACCCGGCGCGGTTCCCCAACAAGTCAAAGTTCAACTCCAGCATGAGCCAGGGAGAGATTTCCTCGCTGCTGGGCAAGACGCTCAAGCACGGCAAGGAGTCGAGCTACGAGGGGAAGGCCGTGTTCGAGTCCCGGCTGAAGTACGACGGACAATACAAACGCTATCGCGCCACCGTCAACGAAGACGGAACCGTTCGAACCTTCCACCCGCTGGACTGACTATGCTGGACATCTACTACACAGACCCCTCCACCACGGACATGCCCGAAGACCCGGGCAGCCTGGAACTGGCGGGTTCCATCGAACTCGATGCGCACCGTTCGCTGGCGGCGTTGTTCGACAAGGGCACCAAGGCCAGTGCAAGCTTCAAGTATTTCGAAGATTCCCTGTTGACGCCTGCACAGGTTGCGACGCTGCTGAAAATCTTCACTTCGAATGTGGGAGAACTCGGCGGCAATCGCCAGGCGCTTGCGGCGTTCGACGCGATGCGCGGCATCTTTGAAGGGGCGGTGAGCAAGGGCGCAGGGCTTGTGGCGTTCGGCGACTGAGCTTGTGGTCAGACCGAATGTTGAAGCAAACCATTGCCGGGCGGCTCGACCTTCTGCGCTACCTCGAGCGAGGCGCCGTGCATTTGGCCGCTGGCATGAGCATTCCGGAGCAAGCAGCCTGCAAGCAAGAAGCCGACGAGCAATGGCGTACTGGATCGGGGTGCGTCTACACCTTCGATTTCGACGGCTGGAGCGTCAACATTCACTTCGACCCCGATGAGCATTTCTCGCACGACACCATCGACTTCTTCGGGCACTGCGGCCTGCCCGGCTTCGCGGCCATTGCCGGCGCCTCGCGGGCGGCTTGTGCTGTCGAGGGCGCGACAACCTTTGACCTAGGCGATGAGCAGGTGGTGCTGCTTCCATCCAGCGTTACGGTTAATTTCCGCAAGGAGGAGGGCGACGTGCGGGTGCTGACGAAGATGGCCGGTGCGCTGCTTTCGTACAACGCACTCGCGGACTACTACCGCTCGATGCTGCGGCGCTGAGCGTGGCCCCCGCTGTACGTACTCATGCTCGACAAGGGACTAGTAGATGGCACAGTGCCAGCCTGCTTCTTCGAGACCCTGTAAGCCCGTGACCGCAATTACCCCCGGCAAACTATTGGCATATTGGGCAACACGGCCGACCGTGATGCCGATGCAGGAAGAGCTGGGCCTGATCCGCTATATGCGTGCACTGGACACTGCTGACATCGCGAAGGATCTGGCGTCGTTCGTCTCGCTCATCGAGCTCGTCCAGCGATCGCATGCGAGCAATGGAATTTTCGAGATGACAGAGGCCGACGAAGTGCACACCGTCGGCTTCTTCCAGTGGCTCAAGAGCCTGGAAAGGACGCTTTGCGTGCCGTTGGCAATGCACGCTGATGGCCTTCAGCTAACCTGCGCGGAACTGCAGAAGCGGATGCCTCGATAGCAGCGAGTTCCGGGTGCGGGCAAATTGCGCGGATACGCATTGTTCGTGCGCCACGGTGTGCCCAATGCGGCACTTCCCTTCGTACATTTGTCAGCTGCCGCGCCTCACGGCGGGACATCGATGCACACCGCGCGATGTCGATGTGAGGCACAAAAGGCGACGGCCAGGGTGCGCTAACACCATGGCCGTCTGACCAATCAACGTGCAACACCTCGGAAAGGACGCACATCAAATGGCTGATCAAATTATCGCCGGGCAAAACACGCCCTCATCCCACCACACCGCCACTGGGCCCGACGCCTTGGACATTCTTGAGAACAAGTTGTCCCAAATGCAATCTCTGCTGAGCTGCTGCTACGGCGACCGGAGTGGCTGGTTCGAAGAAATCGGCGAGCGGCATCGAGACAACCTCATGTGGCTCGCGTCCGACTTGGCGGACGACATTGCCCGGCTCGCCCAGGAGTTGCTGCAAAGGCTTCATGCGATGGATCGGCAAAGCGCCTGAGGAGATCGGGCGGCGCGCACTTTGCTGCGCCGACCTTCTCTATGGCGAAGCCGCAGCGAGCGCGCCGGGTGACAGCCGCTCGCGAAAGTAGTTGGCGGTCTCTTCGTCACTGCAGTAGACGTAACACCCCTTCATGCCGCGTGTCATCAGTGTGCGGTAGGTATTTTTGATGATGAGATCCGCTTCTGCAGCGGCGCTTTCGGGGTTCTTCTTGAAGCGGGTCTTGTAGCCGCGCAGCGTCTTATCGAAGCGGTCTCGTGCTGCCGGCACAGTCTGGACGTGTCCGTTTCGCACGATCAAATCTGGTCCGATGATGACCCCGATGTAGTCCACCTCCAGACCTTGACACGTGTGAATGCAGCCCACCTCGTTGATCGAGTTCGGCGCAATGATCCACAGGCTTCCGTCGACGTCTAGGTTCCAGCGCTTCCGGTAGTCACCAATAACGATGTCGAAGGACCTCGGGTCTTTCTTGCTGGTCCACGGCCAGCAGTAGCCAGCGACCACGCGTGCCGTACCTGCCGTATTCTTCGCCGCGATCGATTCATGCAACTCGCCGGGTGTGCCGAATACTTGAAAGTCGAACTCGGCTATCGTGAGCGTGTTGTTGGCGGTCTTGCGTACATCAAGGGTGTTGTCGAGCCAAGCGATGTATCCGTCCGAGCCGCTGCACCTGAACTGCGAGGCCAGTTCGTGCTCCGACACCTCCGCGCCCTTGCCAACACCGAATTCACGGATGGTCTTCTTGGTGCCGATGTCGCTCAGCGTTACGCGCTGGTCTTCGTCGATGAAGAACACCGTGCACTTGGCGGCAGCAATGAGTTCCTTGACCTGGTTTTCGCCCAGATTTCCGTACAAGCCGCTCTTCTCGTTAAGCCGGTGCGCCTCATCCACGATCAGCACGTCGAACTGATCGGCGGGCGTATCGATGAAGCCACCAGAGCCTGTGAAGAGGTTGGCGTAGTGCGTGCGCTTCATTGTGCCCACGAGCTTGGTCTCATAGACACGTCTGGGCGCTGCGTTCTTCGAGACGTACTTGCAGTTGAGGCCGGCACCCATCAGTGTGACCAATGCGTTGATGGCGAGCACTGTCTTGCCAGTCCCCGGTCCGCCTTCGACGATCACTACCTTGGGACTCGCTCTCGATGCGGATCGGCCTGCGGCCAAGATGTGCTCGTAAACCTCTTTCTGATCATCGATCAAGATGAATTCGGCGTTCCCCTTCAACAAGGCTGCAAGGCTGTCGCTGAGCGCCTTTGATGGCCGTATGCGGCCGTTAGCCAGTTCGTAGAGCACCTTCGGGTCGCCGAACTTGATGTGCTGCTTGATGAAGGTGCGCAGCAAGCCTCGTTCGGTCTCGCCCCGAAGAAACAGCGGTGCCTTCGCAATGTAATCGGCGTAGTGGTCCGAGTCGATGACGCCGTCGCGCTCGTAGTTATGCAGATAAGCGCAGGCTTGTACGGCGATGCCACCGGAGTAGACGGCCTCGTTGAAGCCCTCCATCAGAGAGGCATAGGACCACGCTTGGTACGAGGGGTGCACGACTTCGCGGTGTCCGCCGCCGAGGTAGGTGCTGACCAGTGCGTCCTTCATAGTGGACTTCACCTTGTCCCATTGCTTTAGTTCGACGATGACAACGTTCTTCGCGTTGTCGTGACCTCGACCGGTCAAGCTGATATCGATGCGCTTGGAGCTTTGCGGGATGTGCAGTTCGACGGCCACGCCGACGTCGTCCGGAATTTCAGAGTCACTGAGTACCTTGGACATGTAGCCGAGCGAATCACGCCATGACCTCATCTCAGCCGCCGGCACTTTGCGCCCGGTGGCGCTGAGGTATTTGGCGAGGATTACGTCTTCGATATCCCGGTCGTTGTTGTCGCTGAGAAATTGCTTCTTGTCTGCCTCGTAGACGATCACATCAATCCTTCCCAGATTCGCCGGCTTCAGGCCGGCTGTGCTTCTTGCTGCTGCCGCGTACCTTATTTGCTGGGTAGCGCAGGGCGTTTGCCTTCAGCTTTTGTTGAACGGCAGCGTTGAGGTCCACGCCCAGTACGGAAGACAGGCGAACGAGATAGAGCAAGACGTCCGCGATCTCGTCTTGAACAGCGCGAGCCGTTTGTGGATCTCGGCCTGCCGCCTTGGAAGCTTCTTCCGGCATCCACTGGAAGATTTCGTTCAGTTCGCCGACTTCGCCGGTCAGTGCCATTACCAAGTTTTTGGGTGAATGGAACTGGGCCCAATCGCGCTCGTCTGCAAACTGCTCCAGTTGTGCTGCGAGTTGTGAGAGGTCTACGAGTGCCGTGTTTGACGTCGGATTGCTGGCGTCAGTCATGTGGGGGCTTTTGCGTGTTTCATGGCCAATGCGATGCAAGCGAGCGGTCTTGCTCACATCTAAGAACAGCGCGTCGCGAGGCAATCGTTAACTGCGGCGGACGTTGACGTTAAAGTATGTCACCAATCGTTAACTTGGAGCGGGTGATGAACGTCAATTTCTGTGCAATTCAGGGAGTACGGGCTCGAAGTGAGCCCTGTAACCCCGTTGGATTGACCCTTAGGCGGTCGGCACAGATTGATTTCGCTGCGAATTGAGATGGGGGATGCACAAACGCCTCCGACCTTCACGCTGGGGCATATCTATCGCCGCTTGCAGGATCTCCACTTGGTCTATGGAGGGGGGCGGCAGGGTGGCATATCTAATTCCGCACAGGTCCCCGTGACTTTCCTGTTCACCGGAAGCGGCGAGCGCTACGGCTACGCTGACCGATTCGACGAGGAGGGCACCTTTTTTTACTTCGGTGAAGGCCAAAAGGGCCACATGGAATTTGTCCGTGGCAACTTGGCGGTGCTGAACCATTCAAGCCATGGCAAGGCGCTGCACCTGTTTCATGCCGTCGGCAAGGGCAGGGGACAAAAATATCTTGGTGAATTTGTCTATCAGGATCACAAGTGGGTCATTGCGCCGGATGTAGACGGCAATTCCCGTAGGGCAATCATTTTTAGACTCGTGCCTGTCACACGACTAGAGCAGTTCGAGCTTGCCTCGGCAGATGAGCCTGCGAAGCACATGACGCTTCAAGATTCGAGACGTCGGGCAATTGCCGCTTCTAAGGTCAGTGGCTTGGATGACAGCAAAAAGGGGAGCCGCACGATATACGAGCGCAGCCGAGCAGTACGCGACTATGTGCTGCAGCGTGCGGCCGGTGTCTGTGAGCTTTGCAAGGAGCCTGCGCCTTTTCGTCGAAGCGATGGTTTGCCGTACTTAGAGCCGCACCACACCACTCGCTTGTCTGACGGTGGCCCTGATCACCCGCAGTTTGTTGCGGCTCTTTGCCCTGCATGCCATAGAGAAGTCCACTACGGCGAGCACGCTCAGGCAAAGAATCTGATGCTGAGGGAAAGACTTCGGGTTCTGGAGGCGTCTGAACCAACCTGATTTCGCGGCTGAGCCCGACTAAGGGCCGGAAAGGAAAAAGCCCCTGACTCTTGCGAATCAGGGGCTTTTATTTGGTGCCGGAGAGATGAATCGAACACCCGACCTTCTCATTACGAATGAGCTGCTCTACCGACTGAGCTACACCGGCGAAGCCTCAGATTATAGACAAAAAATCAGGCTTTCTCTGCGTGGTACTTCGTCAGGCGCTCAACTTCGTTTCTAGAACCCAACATCACGCTCACGCGCTCGTGCAGTTTGGAGGGTTGCAGCTCCAGGATGCGCTGCTTGCCGTTGGTGGCGGCGCCGCCGGCCTGCTCTACCAGCCAGCTCATGGGGTTGGCCTCGTACATCAGGCGCAGCTTGCCGGCCTTTTCGGGCTCGCGCTTGTCCCACGGGTACATGAAGACGCCGCCGCGCATCAGGATGCGGTGCACGTCGGCCACCATGCTGGCAATCCAGCGCATGTTGAAGTCCTTGCCGCGCGGGCCTTCCTTGCCGGCGAGGCATTCGTCGATGTAGCGCTTCACGGGCTCGTCCCAGTGGCGCATGTTGCTCATGTTGATCGCAAATTCCTTGGTGTCGGCCGGAATCTGGATGTCTTCCTGCGTCAGCACGAAGCTGCCTTGCTCGCGGTCGAGCGTGAACATGGCCACGCCGTTGCCCACGGTCAGCACCAGGGTGGTCTGCGGGCCGTAGATGCAGTAGCCGGCCGCCACCTGCTGGGTGCCGGGCTGCAGGAAGTCGCTTTCCTGCACGCCGGGGTGGTCGTCGGGCTTCTTCAGCACGCTGAAGATGGTGCCGATGCTCACGTTCACGTCGATGTTGCTGCTGCCGTCGAGCGGGTCGAACATGAGCAGGTATTCGCCCTGCGGGTAGCGGTTGGGCACCACGTGGATGGATTCCATTTCCTCGCTGGCCATGGCAGCGAGGTGGCCGCCCCATTCGTTGGCCTCGATCAGCACTTCGTTGGCGATGATGTCCAGCTTCTTCTGGATCTCGCCCTGCACGTTCTCGCTCTCGGCCGTGCCGAGCACGCCGCCCAGCGCGCCTTTGTTGACGGCCTGGCTGATGCTCTTGCAGGCACGGGCGACCACTTCGAGCAGCAGGCGCAGCTGGCCGGGAATGAGGCCGTCGGCGCGCTGTTGTTCGACGAGGTAGCGGGTGAGGGAAATCTTTTGAGCCATGTGTCTTCCGGGTTCGGGGTTCTTCTTCAGTTGCCTGCAAGAGCGCGCGTCACCACTTCGTGCGTGTCCTTGCTCAGGTCGGGCTTGGCGGCCACGCGGGCAATGGCTTCGCGTGCGGCGCTACGGTACGGCTCTGCCAGCTTGCTCCAGCGGTCGAGCGAGCGCGCCAGGCGGGCAGCCACTTGCGGGTTGATGGTGTCGAGCTCTATCACGCGCTCGCTCCAGAACACGTAGCCGGCCGCGTCGGGGCGGTGGAATGCGCCGGGGTTGGCGCTGCAGTAGCTGAAGATCACGCTGCGCGCGCGGTTGGGGTTCTTCAGCGAGAAGTCGGGGTGCTTCATCAGCTGCTTCACCAGCGGCAGGATGTCGCCGCCGCGGTCGCTGGCGCCGGCCTGCAGGGAGAACCACTTGTCGATGACCAGTGCCTCGTCCTTGAAGATGGCGTGGAAGCGCGCCAGCGCCTGCGCCGCCAGGGTGTGGCCCGACGACACCAGCGCGTTGAGCGCGTTGAAGCGGTCGGTCATGTTGCCCGCGTCCTTGAAGCGCTGCAGCGTCTTGCCCGGCCACACCACGTCGCCGGAGGCGCGTGCCGCCAGGCACAGGAAGTTGAGCGCCATGCCGGCCAGCGCGCGGCGGCCCGACGAGGTCGGGTCGGGGCTGTAGGCGCCGGTGTCGTGGTTTTCTTCGTAGGCCTGTTGCCAGTCGGCGAAGAGGGCGGTGGCCAGCTGGGCGCGCATGGCTTCGCGCACCAGGTGCACGCGCTGTGGGTCGACCACCTCGAGCTGCTCGGCAATGTAGGTTTCCGACGGCAGCGTGAGCACCAGTTCCTTGAAGGCGGCGTCGAGCTGCGGGTTGCGCAGCACGCTGCGCATGGCGTCGATGTAGGCGTCGTTGAGCACCGGCGTGGTGTCGGTGGCCAGGGCGGCAATGCCTTGCAGCGCGGCGCGCAGGCCCAGGCGCTGGCCGGCTTCCCAGCGGTTGAACGGGTCGGGGTCGTTGGCCAGCAGGGTCAGCAGCTGGGCGTCGGTGTACTCGAAGTCGAGGATCACCGGCGCGCTGAAGCCGCGCAATATGGAAGGCACGGGTTCGGCGTCCAGCCCCACGAAGGTGATCTGCTCGCCGGCGCGCGACAGCACCAGGGTGCGCGTGCCGCGCGTCACTTCGCTTTCGCCTTCGAGCTGCAGCGGCAGTTCTCGGCCGTTGGCGTCGAGCAGGCCCACGTTCAGCGGAATGACGAAGGGTTCCTTCACCGGCTGGCCCGGGGTGGGCGGGCAGCTCTGCACCACGCTCAGGGTGTAGCTGCGGTTCGCGGGGTCGTACACGCCGTGGGCCGCAAGGCGCGGCGTGCCGGCCTGGCTGTACCAGCGCTTGAACTGCGGCAGCAGGCGGGCCAGTTCGGAGTCGGGGGTGGCGTCGGCAATGGCCTGCGCGAAGTCGTCGCAGGTCACGGCCTGGCCGTCATGGCGCTCGAAGTAGAGCGAGATGCCCTTCTCGAAGCCCTTGCGGCCGACCAGCGTCTGCATCATGCGCACTACCTCGGCACCCTTTTCGTAGATGGTGACGGTGTAGAAGTTGCTGATCTCGATGTAGCTGTCGGGCCGCACCGGGTGGGCCATGGGGCCCGCGTCTTCGGGGAACTGGGCGGTGCGCAGCACGCGGACGTCTTCGATGCGCTTCACGGCGCGGGCCGAGGCGTCGGCGCACAGGTCCTGGCTGAATTCCTGGTCGCGGAAGACGGTGAGGCCTTCCTTCAGCGAGAGCTGGAACCAGTCGCGGCAGGTCACGCGGTCGCCGCTCCAGTTGTGGAAGTACTCGTGGCCGACCACGCTTTCGATGTTGCTGTAGTCCGCGTCGGTGGCGGTGGCCTGGTTGGCCAGAACGTACTTCGTGTTGAAGATGTTCAGGCCCTTGTTTTCCATGGCGCCCATGTTGAAGTCGCTGGTGGCGACGATCATGAAGCGGTCCAGGTCCAGCGGCAGGCCGAAGCGGGCCTCGTCCCACAGCACCGAGTTGATGAGCGAGTTCATCGCGTGCTCGGTCTTGTCGAGGTCGCCGGCGCGCACGTACACCTGCAGCAGGTGTTCCTTGCCGCTGCGCGCCTTGATGCGCTGCTCGCGCGCCACCAGCTTGCCCGCCACCAGGGCGAACAGGTAGCTGGGTTTCTTGAACGGGTCGACCCACTTGGCAAAGTGGCGGCCTTCGGGCAGCTCGCCCTGTTCGACCAGGTTGCCGTTCGACAGCAGCACCGGGTAGGCGGCCTTGGCGGCGCGCAGCGTGACGGTGTAGCTCGCCATCACGTCCGGACGGTCGAGGAAATAGGTGATGCGGCGAAAGCCCTCGGCCTCGCACTGCGTGAAGAAGGTGTCTTCGCTCACGAACAGGCCCATCAGCTTGGTGTTCTTGATGGGGCAGCAGGTGGTGAAGATCTCGAGCTCGAACGCATCGGGCAGGCCGTCGATGACGAGCTGGTCGCCTTCCATGCGGAACGACGCGCCCTGGCCGTTGACCAGCACGCGCGCCAGGTTCAGTTCGTCGCCGTCCAGGCGCAGTGGCTGCACCGGCACATCGGGGTTGCGGCGCATCTGCATGCGGTTGAGCACGCGGGTCTTGGCGGGGTCGAGGTCGAAGGTCAGGTCGACGGTGTCGATCCAGTAGGCCGGAGCGGCATAGTCTTCGCGGCGAATGGCAATGGGTTGCCCTTGGGCGTCACGCTGCAGCATCGAGGGTCTCCAGAAAATTTGAATGGGCGAGTTCGTTGTAGTCGCGAACGGCGGCGATCACGTGGGGGCCGGCCAGCTCCGCGGCGGTATGGGTGCTGCAAACGGCCACGGCACGCATGCCACCGCGGCGCGCGGCCTCGATGCCGAAGGGCGCGTCTTCGAACACGATGCAGCGCTCCGGTGCCACGCCGATGCGGCGCGCGGCTTCGAGAAAGATGGCGGGCGTGGGCTTGCCGGTGAAGCCTTCGTCGCCGCCCACTATGGCCAGCGGCAGCGGGTCCATCTTCAGCCGGGACATGGCGAACTCGATGTTGCCCTTGTCGCCCGCCGTGCCCACCGCCACCTTGAGCCCGCGCGCCTCGGCCGCCTTGGCGAAGGCGGTGAAGCCGGCCACTTCGGTGAAGTTGTCGTGGAACATGGCGCGGTAGATCTCTTCCTTCTCGTGCACCAGGGCCTGGCACTCGGCATCGGACAGCTCGCGCTCGAACAGCTCGCGCATGCACTCGGTGCCCGTGCGGCCGGTGGTGCGCGCGAGGATGTCGCTCACGTCGAGCTTCAGGCCGTGGCGCGCCACGAATTCGACCCACGACCGCGCATGCCAGGGCATGGAGTCGATCATGGTGCCGTCCATGTCGAAGATGAAGGCTTCGACCTTGCCGTGCATCGGGCTCATTGGGGTTACACGCCTTGCTTGAGAGAGGCTTCGATGAACACGTCGAGGTCGCCGTCCAGCACCTTCTGGGTGGCCGAGACTTCGACGTTGGTGCGAAGGTCCTTGATGCGGCTGTTGTCCAGCACGTAGCTGCGGATCTGGTGGCCCCAGCCCACGTCGGTCTTGCTGTCTTCCAGCTTCTGCTGTTCTTCCTGGCGCTTGCGCATCTCGTGGTCGTACAGGCGCGAACGCAGGCGCTTCCACGCCACGTCGCGGTTGCTGTGCTGGCTGCGGCCGTCCTGGCACTGCACCACGATGCCGGTCGGAATGTGCGTCAGGCGCACGGCCGAGTCGGTCTTGTTGATGTGCTGGCCGCCGGCGCCGCTGGCGCGGAAGGTGTCGGTGCGCACGTCGGCCGGGTTGATCTCGATCTCGATGGAGTCGTCGATTTCCGGGTACACGAAGATGCTGGCAAAGCTGGTGTGGCGCCCGCCCGACGAGTCGAACGGCGACTTGCGCACCAGGCGGTGCACGCCCGTTTCGGTGCGCAGCAGGCCGAAGGCGTAGTCGCCTTCTACCTTGATGGTCGCGCCCTTGATGCCGGCGGTGTCGCCCGGCGTCTCGTCTTCGATCTGCGTCTTGAAGCCCTTGCGCTCTGCGTACTTCAGGTACTGGCGCAGCAGCATGCTGGCCCAGTCGCAGGCTTCGGTGCCGCCGGCGCCGGCCTGGATGTCGATGAAGGCGTTGAGCGGGTCGGCCGGGTTGTTGAACATCCGGCGGAATTCGAGCTGCTTGATGTCGGCTTCGAGCGCGGCGGCGTCATCGGCGATGGACTGCAGGCCGTCCATGTCGCCTTCTTCCTTCGACATCTCGAAGAGTTCGGTGTTGTCCGACAGCCCGTTGGTGAGACGGTCGAGCGTGACGACCACGTCGTCGAGCGACTTCTTCTCCTTGCCCAGCTCCTGGGCCTTCTTCGGGTCGTTCCAGACGTTCGGGTCTTCGAGCGATGCGTTGACTGTCCTCAGTCGTTCAGCTTTGGCATCGTAGTCAAAGATACCTCCGTAAATCGACCGTGCGGGCGCTCAGGTCCGCGAGCATTGCGCCGATTTGGTTGATCTGTTCTGCGTCCATGGGGTGTCCTGACTGTGTTCGGGGGAAACCGGACATTTTCTCATGCTCCGGTGAACCGCCCGGCAGTGGCCCCGTATTGCTCCTTCCCCCGCTGGGGGAAGGCCGGGATGGGGGCGGGCAGGGCGTTTCGTGCGAGCGCCGCTTGCCCCCACCCCAACCCTCCCCCAGCGGGGGAGGGAGAAAGTCATCAGAACGCGGGAATCAGCGAGCCCTTGAACTGCGTCTCGATGAAGCTCTTCACCTCCGGCGACTGGTAGGCCGCCACCAGGCGCCTGGCCCAGGGCTTGTCCTTGTCGGCGCGGCGCACGGCGATCAGGTTGGCGTAGGGGCTCTTGGGCGATTCCTTGATCACGGCGTCCTTGTTGAACGACAGGCCGGCTTTCTCCGCGTAGTCGTTGTTGATGGCGGCAATGGCCAGGTCGTCGAGCGAACGCGGCAGCTGGGCGGCGTCCAGCGCCACCAGCTTCAGCTTCTTGGGGTTGGTCACCACGTCCAGCGGGGTGGCGTTGTTGTTCTTCACGGCCTCGGGCTTGAGGGTGATGAGGCCGGCCTGCTGCAGCAGCAACAGCGCGCGGTTGCCGTTCGACGGGTCGTTCTGGATGCCGACCGAGGCCCCGTCCGCCAGCTGGTCGACCGACTTGATCTTGCGCGAGTAGAAGCCCAGCGGCGCGGTGATGGTCAGGCCCACCGGCACCAGGTCGAAGCCGCGCGCCTTGATCTGGTTGTCCAGGAAGGGCTGGTGCTGGAAGGCGTTGGCGTCCAGGTCGCCCGAGGCCAGCGCCGCGTTGGGCAGCTGGTAGTCGTTGAACACCACGACCTGGATGTTCAGCCCGTCCTTGGCGGCGACCTTCCTGACCACCTCGAAGATCTGCTCGCCGTTGCCGACGGAAACGCCGACCTTGATGTTGTTCTTGTCCTGGGCGAGCGCGGCGCTGCCGCTGAAGACGGCTGCGGCCAGCGTGGCAATGAAAAGGCTGCGGCGGCGGAAAGTGGAGTGCATGACAGTGCGGAAATCGAAAAAATGAAGGCGCGAATGTGGCACTGCAGCAAGGAATTGGGAACGAACGAATAGGCATATCGATATGGCGTGCATGGCGCGCATCGAGGTTTTCTTATGCCGTATGAGATATAAACAGCATCCTTTTTCTTCGTTCCCTTTTGCCGCTTTTGTTTTCATACTCGGCACCTTTTTCGCGAACCTCCGTGCCCGGCGCCCTCGCCGGCCGCGCTTCTTCCCAATGAGCCATCCTTCGCCCGATGCGGGCCGCGCCAGCGCGGCACCCGTCATCCGACTCCAATCCGTGCAGAAGTCCTTTGCACTGCCCAGCGGCGAGGTGTTCGACGCCGTGCATTCGCTGTCGCTCGAAATCCAGCAGGGCGACGTGTTCGGCCTGATCGGCAAGAGCGGCGCCGGCAAGTCGACGCTGCTGCGCCTGATCAACCTGCTGGAGCGGCCCGACGCGGGCCAGGTCTTCGTGGGCGGGCGCGACCTGACCACGCTCTCGCGCAGCGAGCTGCGCGACACGCGCCAGAACATCGGCATGATCTTCCAGCAGTTCAACCTGCTGCAGAACGCCACGGTGTTCGACAACGTGGCCTTCCCGCTGAAGATCCACGGCCGCCACTCCAAGTCCGAAATCGACGCGCGCGTGCGCGAATGCCTGGCCCTGGTGGGCCTGGCCGAGAAGATCGACACCTACCCGGCGCAGCTGTCCGGCGGCCAGAAGCAGCGCGTGGCCATCGCCCGCGCGCTGGCGCCGCGCCCCCAGGTGCTGCTGTGCGACGAGCCCACCTCGGCGCTCGACTCCGAGACCACGCGCTCGCTGCTGGAGACGCTGCGCGACATCAACCAGAAGATCGGCGTGACCATCGTCATCGTGACGCACGAGCTTTCGGTGGTCGAGGTGCTGTGCCGCAACGTGGCCATCCTCGAAAAGGGCCGCCTGATCGAGCAGTTCGCCGTCGAAGAGGCGCTGAACGAAGAGCGCAAGACCGCGCTGGGCCGCGAAATCGACGAACTGGTGCGCCGGCGCGAACGCGACGTGCGCGAACAGCAACAGGCGCAGCAGCAGCAGCAAGACCGCGCCGCAACGGCCGTGGCCGCCAAGGAGCCCGCCTGTGTTTGAGAACATCGCCCCCATCCTCCCCGAGCTGTGGGTCGCCACCGGCCAGACTTTAATGATGCTGGCCATCGGCCTCACGGCGGCGGTGCTCATCGGCGGCCCGCTGGGCATCCTGCTGTTCCTGCTGGGCCCGGGCCAGTCGCTCGAGAACAAGCCTGCGTTCCTGGTGCTCAACTGGCTGGTGAACACGGTGCGCTCGTTCCCTTTCATCATCCTGCTGGTGGCGCTGGTGCCGTTCACGCGGGTGATCGCGGGCACGTCGATCGGCCCGCTGGCGGCGGCGGTGCCGCTGTCGTTCGCGGCCATTCCCTACCTGGCGCGGCTGGTCGACCAGTGCCTGCGCGAAGTGCCGCGCGGCGTGATCGAGGCGGCCCATGCCATGGGCGCGACCGAGCTGCAGATCGTCTGGCGCGTGCTGCTGGTGGAGGCCCGTTCGGGCCTGGTGCTGGCGCTGACCGTGCTGGCCGTGAGCTTCCTGTCTTACTCGGCGGTGGCCGGCGTGGTGGGCGGCGGCGGCATCGGCGACCTGGCCATCCGCTACGGCTACTACCGTTTCCAGACCGACGTGATGGTGCTCACCGTGGCGCTGCTCGTGGTGCTGGTACAGATCCTGCAGTTCGTGGGCAACACCACGGCAAGCAGGCTCGACAAGCGTTGAGTTGATTCTTTCTTTTCCCTAGCTAGCTTTCTCTATCTCATGAAGACCGTTTTCCTGCGCCGTTCCGTTCTCGCCCTGTCCCTGGCCGCGCTGTCGCTCGGCGGCCTCTCGCTGCAGGCCCATGCGCAAGACCCCGCCAAGAAGAACCTGGTGATCGGCGGCACCGCCGGCTCCAACGCCGACCAGCTGAAGGCCGGCATCGTGCCGATCCTCGAAAAGAAGGGCTACAAGGTCAAGCTGGTGGAGTTCAACGACTATGTGCAGCCCAACCTGGCGCTGGCCCAGGGTTCGCTCGACGCCAACTTCTTCCAGCACCAGGTCTACCTGAAGAAGTTCGCGGCCGACCAGAAGCTCGACATCACCGAGCTGGTGCAGGGCCCGATCGCTCCCATGGGCGTGTACTCGACCAAGCGCAAGACGCTGGCCGACGTGAAGGAAGGCGACCGCGTGACGCTGCCGAACGACCCGAGCAACCTGGCCCGTGCGCTGGTGCTGCTGGAGCAGAACAAGCTGATCACCATCAAGGCCGGCATCGACCCGCTGCGCGCTTCTGAAAAGGACGTGGCCGAGAACCCGAAGAAGCTGAAGTTCATTCCGCTCGAAGCCGCGCAGCTGCCGCGCTCGCTGGGCGACACCGAATACGCCATCGTCAACGGCAACTTCGCGATCTCGTCGGGCCTGAAGCTCACCGAAGCGGTGGTGCTCGAGAAGACGCCCGACTACTACCTGAATGTGGTGGCCGTGAAGACCGCCGACAAAAACACCCAGTGGGCCAAGGACATCGCCGAAGCCTACCGCTCGAAGGAGTTCAAGGCGGTGGTCGACAGCAAGTTCCAGGGCTACGCCAAGCCCAGCTTCCTGCAGTAAGCCTTTCTTTCCTTTCATCCGACGAAGGACGCTCCCCATGCCCGTTCTGGCCGTATTCGATGCCCAAGGAAGCTGGCGCGACACGCACGTGTGCGACGGCTGGATCACCGAGCACCTGGCGGGGCAGGGTGTGAGTTGGGGGCGCGGGAAGAAGAAGGGGCAGCGGGTGCTGGACAGCGCGGGGCTGTTCTATGTGCCCACTGCTGACGGCTATCTCGGCCTGCTGCTGGAGGCCGGTGAATGGGCGGCCATGCCGGCCGGCAAGCCGCACTTCTTCGATGCGGGGGAGGCGGAGTCGCTCGACGGTCTGCCTGCGTCTTTGCCATTGTTCGAGGCGTTTGTCGAAGAAGTGCTGTCCTTGACCGGGAACGACGCGGACGAGGAGTGAGTTCTTTGTTCTGGGCGCGTGCACAGGCCACCGGGTACTCCCCTCCGCGAATGTCCCCCGGCCTTCGGCCTCCTCCTTTATTTCGCTGCGGGGAGTACCCGGCGCCCTGTGCACAGGGCACGCTGCTGGTGTTCAGCCTATGAATCACCGCTCTGCACACGATCAGGCCGATGGGGTGCCTTGCGCAGCGAAATAAAGGAGGAGGGGCGCAGCCCCGGGGGACATTCGCGGAGCAAGGTACCCCGTCGGCCTGATCGCACCCCGAACAAGCGCCTGAATGAAAAACGCTACGCAGCCAATCGCTGCACAGCCCGTCCACCAGGCCGCGCCAACCCGAGGTGATCGCGCAACGTGCGCCCCTCGTAGTCCTTGCGGAAGATTCCGCGCTTCTGCAGGATCGGCACCACGCCGTCGACGAAGTCCTGCAACCCGTGCGGCAGCGCATCGGGCATCAGGTTGAACCCGTCGGCCGCTCCGGCCCTGAACCAGCGCTCGATGTCGTCGGCAATCTGCTCCGGCGTGCCGACGATCACGCGGTGCCCGCCGCCGCCCGCCAGTTCGCGGATCAGCTGGCGCACCGTGTAGCCGTGCGTGCGGCCGGCCGCCACCACGGCGTTGAAAAAAGTGTGGTTGCCGTTGCCATTGGCCGGCAGCGGCAGGTCGTCGGGCAGGCGCTCGTCCAGCTTCAGGCGGTCGGGCGTGACGCCCAGCGTGCCGGCGATGCGCGTCAGGCTGTAGTCCCATGGAATCAGGTCCACCAGCTCGTCGCGGCGGCGCAGCGCCTCTGCCTCTGTGCTGCCGACGATGGTGGTCAGGCCCGCGAGCACCTTCACCGCGTCGGGGCCGCGGCCGAGTTCGGCGGCGCGCGTCTTCAATGCGCGCGCGTACGCCAGAGACTCCTCGAATGACTGCGACGCCGAGAACACCGCCTCGGCATGGCGCGACGCCAGCTCGCGGCCGTCGGCCGAGGCGCCGGCTTGCACCAGCACCGGGTGCCCCTGCGGCGGGCGCGGCAGGTTCAGCGGACCCTGCACCGCGAAATGCTCGCCGCGGTGCCCGATGGCGTGCACCTTGGCCGTGTCGATGAAGTTGCCCGTGGCCTTGTTGCCGATGAAGGCATCGTCTTCCCAGCTGTCCCACAGCGCCTTCACGATGTCTGTGAACTCCGAGGCGCGCGCATAGCGCTTCGCATGGTCGGGCACCGCGTCGAGACCGAAGTTGCGCGCCGACGGCAGGTCGGCCGTCGTCACCACGTTCCAGCCCGCGCGGCCGCCGCTCACATGGTCGAGCGTGGCGAAGCGGCGGGCGATGTTGTAGGGCTCGTTGTAGCTGGTCGAGGCCGTGGCGATCAGGCCGATGTGCGTGGTGGCGGCGGCCACGCAGGCCAGCAGCACCGTGGGCTCCAGCGCGGTGATCGGGCGGAAGTGGATCTGGTCCACGATGGCCGCGTTGTCCGCGAGGAACACGGCGTCGAGCTTGGCCGCCTCTGCGATCTGCGCGGTGCGGATGTAGTGCTGGATGTCCGCAAAGGCCCACGGGTCGCTCTCCGGCAGGCGCCAGGCCGAAGGCACGAAGCCCGAGTGCAGGATGTTGACGTTCAGGTGCAGCTGGCGCGGCCGGGGGCCGGGGTTCGAAGCGCTCATTGGGCGAAGTAGTCGGGCAGGCGGTAGCCGGCCCAGGTCGGGTTGGCCTTGAAGAAGCGCTGGAACTCGGGCGACTGGTAGGCAGCGGCGATGTCTTTCGCGAACTTGGCGTTCTCGTTGCCGCGCTTGACGGCCACCACGTTGACGTAGGGCAGCGTCATGTCCTCGAGCTTGAGCGCCTCGGTGAGCTTCAGCCCCGAGGCCACCGCGAAGTTGCCCTGCACGGCGGCGATGTCGGCATCGGCCAGCGAGCGTGGGGCTTGCGCGGCTTCGAGCGGCACCAGCTTCAGGCGCTTGGGGTTGCTTGCTATGTCGCGCTCCGACACCGCGATCGGGCTCACGCCCGGCTTGAGCGTGACCCAGCCGATGGCCGCAAGGATGTTGAGCGCGCGCGCCGCGTTCACCGGGTCCGAAGGCAGCGTGACGGTGGCGCCGTCGGGCACCGCGTCGAGCGACTTGTGGCGCTGCGAATACAGGCCCATGGGCGGCGTCGGCACATGCACGATGGGCACCAGGTCGAAGCCCTGCTGCTTGTTGGTGGCGTTGAGGTACAGCGTGTGCTGGAAGATGTTGGCGTCGATCTGCCCGCGCTCCACGGCGTCGTTGGGCTGCACGCCCTGGCTGAACTCGACGTACTTGACGGTGTAGCCCAGCTTCTTCAGCTGGGGCTCGATGCCGTTGGTGAAGGCGTCGCGATACGGGCCGGGCATGAAGCCCACGCGCAGGTCGGCAGCCTGGGCCGACACGTGGATGAACAGGCCCAGCGCAAGGCTGCCGAGCAGCGAGGCGGACCAGCGTGCCAGCGAGGGCGCGCGCAACTGAAAACGCATGACGGGCAACTCCGGGAAGCAAACAAAGAGAGCTGGGCACTCTAGGTCGCGCCGCCCGCCGTGCGAACGAAGATTCGCGCGCTTGGTTATCCGCTGGCCAAATATCCGTCAGCCGGTCGAGCCTTCGCGCTTGAGGAAATCCACGAAGGCCCGCAGCGGCGCGGGCATGTGCGTGCGGCTCGGGTAGTACAGGAACGGCCCCGAGAAGCTCTGCCACCAGTCTTCGAGCACCGGCACCAGCGTGCCGCGGTCGATGGAGGGGCGCAGGTATTCGTCGAAGGTGTAGATCAGGCCCAGCCCGGCTTCGGCGGCGTGCAGTTCGAGGCTGAGCATCGACGCGACCAGCGGGCCGGTCGGCGTGATCTTGACGGCCTTGCCTTTGCGCACGAAACCCCAGGCCGCGAGGACGCCGCTCTGGAAGCGGTGGGCGATGCAGGCGTGCTTCAGCAGGTCGGTCGGGTGCCTGGGCGTGCCGTGCTTCGCCAGGTAGCCGGGCGAAGCGGCGGCCACGAAGCGCTGCGTGCGCGGGCCCAGCGGCACGGCGATCATGTCGCGGGCAATGCTCTCGTCGTAGCGGATGCCGGCGTCGAAGCCCGCCGCGAGCACGTCGATGAAGGTGTCGTTGGTCGTCACTTCCAGCGTGATGCCCGGGTGCGCGTGCAGGAAGCTGCTGGCCAGCGGCGGCAGCACGCGCTGCGCCACGATGGTCGGCACGTTCAGCCGCAGCGTGCCGGTGGGGCTGTCGCGAAAACTGTTGAGCGTGTCGAGCGCGCCGGCAATGTCGTCGAGCGCGGGCGAGATGCGGTCGAGCAGGCGCTGGCCCGCTTCGGTCGGCGTGACGCTGCGCGTGGTGCGGTTCAGCAGCCGCACGCCGAGCTGCGCTTCGAGCCTGCGCATGGCCTCGCTGAGCGAGGAGGGCGACACGCCGCGCAGCGCCGCTGCACCGCGAAAGCCGCGCGCCCGCGTCACCACCACGAAGGCGCCCAGGTCCGAGAGGTCGGGTTCGTTCATGGCCTGATTGTGCTTTTTTCCGCACAACCCGTGCGGAGGCGGACGGATTATCGAACGGGGCGTTTCCTTCCAGACTACCTCCCATGCCGCTCGCAACCGCACGCGGCCCCTCTGAAAGGATCGTCACCATGAACTCCATCCAACTCGGCGCCGCCGGCCCGCAAGTCTCCGCCTTCGGCCTCGGCTGCATGGGCATGTCGGGCATGTACGGCCCGTCCGACCGCGCGGAAAGCATCGCCACCATCCACGCCGCCATGGATGCGGGCATCACCCTGCTGGACACCGGCGACTTCTACGGCAGCGGCCACAACGAGATGCTGATCGGCGAAGCGCTGAAGGGCCTGAAGGGCTCGCAGCGCGACGCGGCGCTGCTGAGCGTGAAGTTCGGTGCCATGCGCGACCCGGCCGGCGGCTGGATCGGCTACGACGCGCGGCCCGCGGCGGTGAAGAACTTCGCCACCTATTCGCTCCAGCGCCTGGGCGTTGACCACATCGACGTGTACCGCCCCGCGCGGCTCGATGCGAACGTGCCCATCGAAGACACCATCGGCGCCATCGCCGACCTGGTGAAGGCGGGCTACGTGCGCCACATCGGGCTCTCTGAAGTGGGCTCGCAGACGATTCGCAGGGCGGCGGCGGTGCACCCGATCTGCGACCTGCAGATCGAGTATTCGCTGATCTCGCGCGGCATCGAGGACGACATCCTCTCGACCTGCCGCGAGCTGGGCATTGCCATTACCGCCTACGGCGTGCTCTCGCGCGGGCTCATCAGCGGACACTGGACGAAGGACAGCGCGGGCGCCAAGGATTTCCGCGCGCACAGCCCGCGCTTCCAGGGCGAGAACGCGGAGCGCAACCTGGCGCTGGTCGATGCGCTGCGCAAGATCGCCGATGCCAGGGGCGTGACGGTGGCGCAGATCGCCATCGCGTGGGTGGCGGCGCAGGGCGATGACATCGTGCCGCTGATCGGCGCGCGGCAGCGCACGCGGCTCGACGAGGCGCTGGGCGCGTCGAGCGTGCGGCTCACGGCCGACGACTTGGCGGCCATCGAGCGCGCGGTACCCAAGGGCGCTGCGGCCGGCGACCGCTATGCGGCGGCGCAGATGGCGACGCTGGACAGTGAGCCGCGCCGCGGCTGAGCAGCAGGCTCAGTCCGCCAGGAAGTCCTCGATCATCCGCGCCACGCGCTGCGGCTGGTCGTGGTGCAGCATGTGGCCCGCGTCTTCCAGCCGCTCGATGCGCGCGGCGGGCACGGACTTCAGCCGCTCGTGGAATTCGTCGAGCGTGTAGCGGTTCTTCCACCAGCCGTGCAGGCTGTCGTCGGAGGCCTCGACCATGAGCAGCGGCGCGGTGATGCGGGCGTACAGCGCCAGCGTCTCGTCCACGCGGAAGATGTGCGCGTTGACGATCTTGTGCGCGGCGTCGCCCAGGATCTGCCAGCGCTCGCTGCCGTCGGGCTGCGCATGGCTCGCCGACCAGTGGCTGGCGAGCCAGTTGGCCTTGTCGGGCGTGAGCCGCGGGTTGGTCTTCATGAGGCGCCGGGCCACGCCGTCCACCGCCGAATAGCCGGCCAGCGCCATCTCGCCGCGGTGCAGGCGCTTGAGTTCGTCGATCCACTGGCCGTAGCGCGCGGGCGCTTCCTCGGGCTTGCGCGCGGGCATGCCGAAGCCTTCGAGGTTGACCAGGCGGCGGATGCGCTGCGGCCGCACGCCCGCGTAGTGCATGACGACGTTGCCGCCCATGCTGTGGCCGACGAGGTCGATCTGCCTGGCACTTTCTCCTTCGCCGGCGTAGTGGTCCAGCAGCCATTCGAGGTCCGCCAGGTAGTCGGCGAGCCAGTAGTTGTCGACGCCGCCGCCGTCGGTCAGGCCGAAGCCGCGCCAGTCGGGCGCGATGATGAAGCGGTCTTCCTCCATGGCGTCGACCACGAACTGCCAGGACGCCGCCACGTCCATCCAGCCGTGCACCAGCACCAATGGCGGGCGCGCGTCGGAGGGCTGGCCCCAGAGGCGCACGTGGTAGCTGAGGTTGCGCACGGGCACGAATTCGCTGCGGGAGGGGCGGAGGGCTTGGTACATGGGCGTCGATGATAAAGAGGCCTTTGTGCTGACGCAGTCCGGCACAGGACAGCGGGCGGGTGCGCAACGCTCGGGTTTTGATGGGGCGGCCAGCAGGCCGTGGGTCGGGGCGGTAGCATCCCGCGCATGAAAAAGATCCAACTCGGTCAAAGCGACCTGCACGTCACCCCGATCTGCCTCGGCACGATGACTTTCGGCGAACAGGTCGACGAACCCACTTCGCATGCCATCCTGAGCCGCTCGCTCGAGCGCGGCGTCGACTTCATCGACACCGCCGAGATGTACTCGGTACCCACGCGCAAGGAAACCTACACCATCACCGAGACCATCATCGGCAACTGGTTCGCCGCCAACCCCGGCGCGCGCGAGAAGCTGGTGGTCGCAACCAAGGTGGCGGGCCCCTCGCGCGGCATGCCCTGGGTGCGCGAAGGCAGCGGCATGACGGCGGCCGACATCGAGGCTTCGTGCAACGCAAGCCTGAAGCGCCTGAAGACCGACGTCATCGACCTGTACCAGATCCACTGGCCCGAGCGCCATGTGCCGCTGTTCGGCAACATCTACTACGACCCGGCGAAGGAAAGCTCGAAGACGCCGATCCTCGAGCAGCTCGAAGCGCTCGGCAAGCTGGTGAAGGCCGGCAAGGTTCGCGCCATCGGCCTGTCGAACGAAACACCCTACGGCGTGCACGAATTCGTGCGGCTGGCAGAGCAGCACGGCCTGCCGCGCGTGGCGACGGTGCAGAACGTGTACAGCCTCATCAGCCGCGGCCACGAGAACGCGCTGGACGAGACCATGCACCGGCTGAACGTGTCGCTGCTGGCTTACTCGCCGCTGGCCTTCGGCCTGCTGACCGGAAAGTACGACCAGAGCGGCATCGAAGGGCCGGATGCGCCCAAGGGCGCGCGCATCTCGAGCTACGAGTCGGTGCGCAAGCAGCGCTGGGGCCGGCCCGATTCGCTGCGCGCGGCCAAGCGCTACAACCAGCTGGCACGCGACAACGGCCTGACGCCGACGCAACTGGCGCTGGCCTTCTGCTACACCAAGTGGCAGGTCGCGAGCACGATCATCGGTGTGACGTCGGTGGCGCAACTGGACGAGGACCTGGACGTGTACGGCACCACGCTGTCGCCCGAGATCCTGGCCGAGATCGACAAGATCCGCTGGGAGATTCGCGACCCCGCGGCCTGAAGCTGGCAGGGGTGTGATACGGCAAGTTTTTCGTGGACACCAAGTTTTCTGAAGCCATCCTGAACCCGCAATTGCCACCAAGATGGCCAAGAAAAGCACCCATACCTCCGAGACGCCCGCCACCCAGTTGCTGCGCGCGCACAAGATCGCCTTCAGCGAGCACCCTTACGAATATGTGGAGCACGGCGGCGCGCAGCGCGGCGCCGAGATGCTCGGGCTCGACCCGTTCACCGTCATCAAGACCCTGGTCATGCAGGACCAGGACGCCAAGCCGCTGATCGTGCTGATGCACGGCAACCGCACGGTGTCGACCAAGAACCTCGCGCGGCAGATCGGCGCCAAGTCGGTCGAGCCTTGCAAGCCCGAGGTGGCGCAGCGCCACAGCGGCTACATGGTGGGCGGCACCTCGCCGTTCGGCACGCGGCGCGAGATGCCGGTGTATGTGGAGGCGGCCATCCTCGAGCTGCCGAGGATCGTGCTCAACGGCGGGCGGCGCGGCTACCTGATTGGCATCGATCCGCGGGTGTGCGTGGACCTGCTGGGCGCCAGACCCGTGCAATGTGCGCTGGCAGAATAGCCGGCGCCAGACAGAACAACAACCATCCCTCGCGGAGTGCCGTCTTGAGTTTCACCTTGCCTTCCATCATTGCCATCGTGGCGTCTTACCTGATCGGCTCGCTGTCCTTCGCGGTCATCGTGAGCAAGGCGCTCGGCATGGCCGATCCGCGCAGCTACGGCAGCAAGAACCCCGGCGCCACCAACGTGCTGCGTTCGGGCAACAAGGGCGCGGCACTGGCCACGCTGCTGCTGGACGCGCTCAAGGGCTGGGTGCCGGTGTTCCTCATTCACCAGTTCGGCGCGCAATGGGGGCTGGGGGCGGGCGTTGCCGCGCTGGCCGGCCTCGCGGCCTTCCTGGGCCATCTCTACCCGGTGTTCTTCGGCTTCCAGGGCGGCAAGGGCGTGGCCACGGCAGCCGGCGTGCTGGTGGGCATCGCGCCCTGGCTGGGGCTGGCCACCGGCGCCACCTGGCTGATCATTGCGATCTTCTTCCGGTATTCGTCGCTGTCTTCACTGGTGGCGGCATTCTTCGCGCCGGCCTACTATCTGATCGGCGGCGGCATTGCCTGGCCGCTCGACCGCACCGTGCTGGTCGCCCTCGTCGTCATGAGCCTGCTGCTGATCTGGCGGCACCGCGAAAACATCCGCCGGCTCGCGGCCGGCACGGAGTCGAAGCTCGGCTCCAGGAAAAAGAAAGACTGAAAGAAAACCATGGCTTCCATCACCCGCTTCCACGTCGGCCCGCGCCTCTCCGAAACCGCCGTGCACAACGGCACCATCTACCTCGCGGGCCAGGTGCCCGACGACACCACGCAGGACATCCGCGGCCAAACCGCGCAGGTTCTGGCCATGGTCGACCGCCTGCTGGCGGAGGCCGGCAGCGACAAGTCGCGCATTCTCATGACGCAGATCTTCCTGGCCGACATCGGCGACATCACGGCCATGAACGAGGTGTGGGACGCCTGGATTCCGGCCGGCAACACGCCGCCGCGCGCGACCGTGCAGGCCAAGATGGCCAATGCGGCCTACAAGATCGAGATCGTGGTGACGGCCGCGCAGCCCTGACGCCGGGGCTTCAATAGCGTTTTTCAAGGACCATCTGGTCCGCGTCGCGCCGCATCGAAAAGCGGTTGATGAAGCTGTTGCCCAGCAGCACGAAGGGCATCGACTGCTGCGAGACCACGGCGTCGATGTCGTACACCTCGACGTCGCCCACGCGCACGGACTGCAGCCGCAGCTTGTAGCCCGAAGTCGTGCCGTTGGCGGTGCCGATCTGCACCGGCTGGCCCTTGCTGTAGTCCAGCCCGATGCGTTGCGCGTCGGCCGCCGACATGGCCACGCTGGTCGCGCCCGTGTCGAGCATGAACGTCACGGCCCGCCCGTTGATGGCGCCCTGCGTCATGAAGTGCCCGCGGCTGTCGGCCGACAGCACGACGCGGCTGCCGCCGCCCGAGCCGCCCCCGCCGCCGCCGATGCTCACCGGCGTGTCCATGCGCAGGTTGACGCGCTTGCCGTCGAGCTCGACCACCGCCTGCTCGGACTGCAGCGACACGAGCTTCACGCCCTGGAAAGTCTCGCCGACCGCCACGGTCTTGGGCGGAGCGCCGTTCACGATCAGGATCGCGCGGTTGCCGATGGTGCCGGTCAGGGTGACCGAGCCGGCGGCGTGCGCCACGGCGGCCGCAGCCAGGAGCTGCGCCGCGACGACGAGCGCTTTCATGGAGCGGGGCTCAGTCGCGGAAATTATTGAACGTGAGCGGCATGTCCGGCACGTCCTTCTTGATGAGGGCCATGGCCGCCTGCAGGTCGTCGCGCTTGGCGCCGGTGATGCGCACCGCGTCGCCCTGGATCGCCGCCTGCACCTTGAGCTTGCTGTCCTTGACGATGCGGGTGATCTTCTTGGCCTGCTCACTCTCGATGCCGCTCTTGACCTTGATGACCTGCTTGACCTTGTCGCCGCCCATCTTCTGCACGTCGCCCTTGTCGAGGAAACGCACGTCGACGCTGCGCTTGGTGAGCTTGCTGCGAAGGATGTCTTCGACCTGCACGAGCTGGAACTCGGCGTCGCCGATCATGGTGATCTCCTTGTCCTTGAGCTCGACGGCAGCGGACGTGCCCTTGAAGTCGAAGCGCGTCGCGATCTCCTTGGCGGTGTTTTCGACCGCGTTCTTCACTTCGGGCAGATTGGGCTCGCAGACGGTATCGAAGGACGGCATTGACTCTCTCCTGAATTCACTGATGCTGGATGCGACAATTCTCCCATGATCGTGGAGTCCAACGTCCCGCTGCAGCCCTACAACAGCTTTGGCATCGTCGCACGCGCGCAGCATCTTGCGCGCATCACCGGCGAGGCCGACCTGGCCGCGCTGCGCGCCGATGCGCAGTGGCGCGACGCGCCGCGTTTCGTGCTGGGCGGCGGCAGCAACATCGTGCTCACGGGCGACGTCAAGCCGCTGGTGCTGAAGGTCGAGATCAAGGGCCTGCGGCTGGTGGAAGAAACCCCGCGCGCCTGGATCGTCGAGGCCGGCGCTGGCGAAATCTGGCACGACGCGGTCGAATGGATGGTGCGCAACGGCTATCCGGGGCTCGAGAACCTCGCGCTGATCCCGGGCACCGTGGGCGGCTCGCCGGTGCAGAACATCGGCGCCTACGGGGTCGAGTTGCAAGACCGCTTCGAGTCGCTCGATGCCTACGACCTGGAAACCGGCCGCAGTTTCACGCTCGACGCCGCCCAATGCGCCTTCGGCTACCGCGATTCCGTGTTCAAGCATGCGCGCAGCGGCCCCAACGACTTCGGGCTGGCGGGCAGGGCGGTGATCACCCGCGTGCGCTTCCGGCTGCCCAAGCCGTGGAAGGCCGTGGTCGGCTATCTCGACCTGGAGCGCAAGATGGAGGAAACCGGCAACTTCACGCCGAGCGCACTCGACATCTTCGAATGGATCTGCGCCATCCGCCGCGCCAAGCTGCCCGACTGGCGGGTGCTGGGCAACGCCGGCAGCTTCTTCAAGAACCCGACCGTCACGCCCGAGCAGTGCGCCGACATCATCGCGCGCGACCCCAAGATCGTTCACTACCCGATGGACGACGGCAGCATCAAGCTGGCGGCCGGCTGGCTCATCGACGCCTGCGGCTGGAAGGGCAAGTCGGTCGGCAACGCCGGCGTGTACGAGAAACAGGCGCTGGTGCTGGTCAACCGCGGCGGCACCGAGAACCCGGTGACCGGCGGCGAGGTGATGACGCTCGCCAAGGCCATCCAGACCAGCGTGTACGAGCGTTTCGGCATCCGGCTGGAGCCGGAGCCGGTGGTGGTCTGAGCCCGCGGGAATGGATCTCGACTTTCTCCAGCTGAACTACCGGCGGCGCATTGCCGCCCTGCTATGGGCTCGCCGCGCGGTGCCGGTCGTTGCGCTGCTCGCGTTGTTCCTGGGCTCGCGCCGCTGGGGCTCGATGGTGGCGGTGATCTTGGTGGCGCTGCTGTTCGCGGCGGTGCTCAGGTTCCTCGAAACAAGCCTGCGGCGCCAGTTCATCCGCGAAGCGCGGCTGCCGGCTTTTCTCGTCGGCAAGCTGTGCCAGGCGCATCCGCAGCTCAGCCGGCGCGACGCCGAACTGGTGCTGCGCGGCCTGCGCCAGTTCTTCATGGCGCACCTTCGCAGTGACCGCAAATTCGTGGCCATGCCCTCGAAGGTCGTCGATACGGCCTGGCACGAGTTCATCCTGCACACGCAGGGCTACCAGAACTGGTGCAAGGCGGCGTTCGGCGGCATGCTGCATCACAGCCCGGCCGAGGTGCTGGGCCGCGACCCCAAGCGCAACGACGGACTGCGCCGCACCTGGTACTGGGCCTGCAAGGAAGAGAGCATCGATCCGCGCAAGCCGGCGCGGCTGCCGCTGCTGTTTGCGCTGGACGTCAAGTTCGCGATCGACGGCGGTTTCCACTATGTGCCCGACTGCCGGGCGGTCGAGCGGCACATCGGCTCCGACGCCCATTGCGGCACGAGCTTCGGGGAGTCGTCCTCTTCGGATGGCGGCAGCTCGGGCGATGCCGGCGGCTTCGGCGGCTGCGAGTCGAGCAGCGGCGGCGGCGATGGTGGCTCCAGCGACGGCGGAGGCTCGTCCGACGGCGGCGGGGGCTGTGGCGGCGGCTGCGGTGGAGGTGGCGGCGGGGATTGACCCCGTGCCCCAACGAAAACGGGCCCCGAGGGGCCCGTCGTCGTTTCTGCCCCGCACCGAGGCAGGGACCGGCGATCAGCTCGCGTCGCCGTCGTTGGCCAGCTTCGGCAGCGATGCGCCTTCGTTCGGCGACAGCAGGCCGACCTGCGTGTAGATGCCGAGCTTCTCGCGCGTGTCGGCGATGTCGAGGTTGCGCATCGTCAGCTGGCCGATGCGGTCCAGCGGCGTGAACGCGCCCTCGACCTTTTCCATGCTCAGGCGCTCGGGCTTGTACGTCAGGTTGGCCGACTCGGTGTTCATGATCGAGTAGTCGTTGCCGCGGCGCAGCTCGACGGTCACCTCGCCGGTGATGGCGCGAGCCACCCAGCGCTGCGCGGTCTCGCGCAGCATGATGGCCTGCGGGTCGAACCAGCGGCCCTGGTAGAGCAGGCGGCCGAGCTTGCGGCCGTTGTCGCGGTACTGCTCGATGGTGTCTTCGTTGTGGATGCCGGTGACGAGGCGCTCGTAGGCAATGAACAGCAGCGCGAGGCCGGGAGCCTCGTAGATGCCGCGGCTCTTGGCCTCGATGATGCGGTTCTCAATCTGGTCGCTCATGCCCAGGCCGTGGCGGCCGCCGATGCGGTTGGCTTCGAGGATCAGCTCGACCAGGCTCGAATAGCGCACGCCGTTCAGCGCAACGGGCACGCCTTCTTCGAAGCGCACCGAAACGGTCTCGCGCTTGACTTCGACTTCGTCCTTCCAGAAGGCCACGCCCATGATGGGCTGAACGATCTGGATGCCGCTGTTCAGGTGCTCGAGGTCCTTGGCCTCGTGCGTGGCGCCGAGCATGTTGGAGTCGGTCGAGTAGGCCTTCTCGGCCGACATCTTGTAGGCAAAGCCGGCCTTCTGCATGAACGCCGACATTTCGGCGCGGCCGCCCAGCTCGTCGATGAAGACCTGGTCGAGCCATGGCTTGTAGATCTTGAGGTTGGGGTTGGTCAGCAGGCCGTAGCGGTAGAAGCGCTCGATGTCGTTGCCCTTGTAGGTGCTGCCGTCGCCCCAGATGTTGACGTCGTCTTCCTTCATGGCCGACACCAGCATCGTGCCCGTGACGGCGCGGCCCAGCGGCGTGGTGTTGAAGTAGGTCACGCCAGCGGTGGTCACGTGGAAGGCGCCGGCCTGCAGGGCGGCGATGCCTTCGTTGGCCAGTTGCACGCGGCAGTCGATCAGGCGGGCGTTCTCGGCGCCGTAGAGCATCGCCTTGCGTGGGATCTCGTCGTAGTCGGGCTCGTCGGGCTGGCCGAGGTTGGCGGTGTAGGCGTAGGGAATGGCGCCCTTGTTGCGCATCCAGTGCAGCGCCGCGCTGGTGTCCAGGCCGCCCGAGAAGGCGATGCCGACCTTCTGGCCGGCGGGAACGTTTTGGAGGATGGTCGACATGTCAGGTCCCGGTTCAGCCGAAATGGCAGATGTAGCTATACGGCTCGCCGCTGACGCGGATCTGGAAGCTGGAGTTGCCGGGCACGCTGAACTTCTGGCCGGGGCCCGAGGCAATCCATTCGCTGGTGCCCGCGAGCTGGTATTCGCAGCTGCCGCCGGTGCCTTCCATGATTTCAGGCGCGCCGGTATTGAAGGTGAGGGTGGACGGCAGGATCACGCCGACCGACTTCTTGGTGCCGTCCGCCAGCGTGAGGTTGTGGCTCACGCATTTGCCGTCGAAGTACACATTGGCCTTGGTGGCCACTGCGGCGCTGTTGATTGTGTCGGTAGTCGTCGTCATTGGGTGGCGCCGGCGCGCAAGCGGTCGGCGAATCGAGGACGCACCGCACCAGCGGCGCACCCGTCAAGGGTTGGAAAAGTCCTCGATTTTAGGGGCTCGACGGGCCCCCGCCCGCTCAGCGGTGCCAGCCGCCGCGGAAACCGCCCCAGCCGCCGCGGTGGTAGCCGCCGCCCCAGCCGCGCGAATAGCCGAGGTTCAGCGAGATGCCGACCGGCGGATAGGCGTAGGGATAGCCGTAGCTATAGAAGGGGTCTACATACACCGGTGCCGCGTAGACGGGCGCCGGCTGCACGTACACGGGCGCGGGAGCGCTCGCGCCGACCACCACGCCGGGCTCGGGCACGACGTTGTCCCAAGGGGAACCGCCGCTGCCGCTGGCTTCGACCGGATATGTCTGTACCTGTCCCTGCGGGGCCACCGGCGAGGTCACGACGCCATACGAAGACGCCTGGACCGCGATGGTCGCGCCGGGCCGTGTATTCATGCGGGTGGTGTACTGCTGGCCGTTGTACTCGTAGGTAACGTTGTAGCTGACATCGCTACCAGTCGTTTCGCGGATCGGCGTGGCGGATATCACCCGTGCCTGGACGACCTGGCCTTGCTGTTGCTGCGCGTGCACGAGGCCCGTGCCAGCCGCCAGCGCGCCTGCCATCGAGATGCCGGCAAGGGTGCGAAAAACGTGTCTGTTCATGTTGGTCTCTCCTGCGGATGCCAGTTGGACGCCCCGCCGCAAGGCGGGTTCCGGCATTTACACGGCCTTCACAGCGGCCCAGGCCTCGGCATCGAAGCCCGTGGTGACCGGCTTTTTCGGGCCCCAGTCGACCACCGGCCGCTTGATGAGGCTGGGGTTGGCCAGCAGCACCGGGCGGGCGGAGGCGGCGTCGGTCACGCCTTCGCGCGTGGCTTCGTCCAGCTTGCGCCAAGTGGTGCCCTTGCGGTTGACCAGGGCCTCCCAGCCCGGTTTCTTCAGCCACTGGTCGAGTTCGGCTTCGGGCACGCCCTGTTTCTTGAAATCGTGGAAGGTGTAGGCCACGCCATGTTCGTCGAGCCAGGCGCGGGCGCGCTTGACGGTGTCGCAGTTCGGAATGCCGTATAGGGTTGTCATGGCCGCGATGATGCCCCGGCGCGCGGGTCGGCGACAATCCCGGCCTCCATGGAAACCCTTAACGACTGGCTCGCCCGCGCCGAGCAACTGCATCCCAAGAACATCGAGCTAGGGCTCGATCGCGCCAAAGAAATGGCGCAGCGCCTCGGCCTGCGTTTCGGCTGCCCCGTCATCACCGTGGCCGGCACCAACGGCAAGGGGTCGACCTGCGCGATGCTCGAGTCGATCCTCACGCACGCGGGCTACCGCACGGCGGTCTTCACGTCGCCGCACCTGGTGCGCTTCGAAGAGCGGCTGCGGCTCAAGGGCGAAGCGGTCGATGCTTCCAAACTGATAGCAAGCTTCGATGTGGTCGAAAAGGTGCGCGGCGACATGCCGCTGACCTACTTCGAGTTCACCACCCTCGGCATCCTGCATTGCATGATCGAGGAAAAGCCCGACGTGGCAATTCTCGAAGTCGGCCTGGGCGGCCGGCTCGATGCAGTGAACATCATCGACACAGACTGCGCGGTCATCACCAGCATCGACCTCGACCATATGGAATACCTCGGCCCCGACCGCGAAAGCATCGGCTTCGAGAAGGCCGGCATCATGCGTGCGGGCAAGCCCGTCATCGTGAGCGACCCGATGCCGCCGCAGAGCGTGATCGACCATGCCAATGCCATCGGTGCCGACCTCTGGCGCTTCGGCACCGACTTCAACGTGTCCGGCGACAAGCAGCAGTGGGGCTGGTCGGGCCGCGGCCGGCGCTACAGCGGGCTGGCCTACCCGGCGCTGCGCGGCGCCAACCAGCTCATCAATGCCGCCGGCGTGCTCGCGGCGCTGGAGGCCCTGCGGCCCCAGCTGCCGATAACCGCGCAGGCGGTGCGCAACGGGCTGGCCATGGTCGAGCTGCCGGGCCGTTTCCAGATCGTGCCGGGCGAGCCCGCGCTGGTGCTCGACGTGGCGCACAACGCCCACGCCGTGGCCGCGCTGGCCGAGAACCTGGACGCGATGGGCTTCTATCCCACCACGCACGGCGTGTTCGGCGTCATGGCCGACAAGGACCTGGCACCGATCCTCGCGCGCATCGGCCCGCTGATCGACCGCTGGTACTTCACCGACCTGCCCACGCCGCGCGCCGCCAAGGCGGCCGATCTTCTCGCTGCCTGGCAGGCGCAGAACAGCCGTGCCGACGCCTCGGGCAGCGTGCACGCGGGCCCGATGGACGCGTTGCGCGCAGCCATCGAGCAGGCAGGGCCCGCTGATAGAATCGTCGTATTCGGATCGTTCTTCACCGTGGGTGGCGTGCTCGAAAACGGCACCCCCCGGCTGCAAGCCAAACACCTGCTGCCAGGCGGCTGATCGCCGGGCTGTACACACACCCATCGGCACCACCGGGCATCACCTCGCTGCACTCCTCCAGGGATCGAACTTCATGGCGTTTTTCAAGTTCCGCACGCGCGGCCCGCAAGGCAACGAAGGACGCAGCGCCCCCGCCGCAGCGCCGGCGGAAAGTGTCGAAACCATGCGTCGGCGCGCGCGCCACCGGCTGCTCGGCGCGGCCGTGCTGGTGCTGCTGGGCGTCATCGGTTTCCCGCTGCTGTTCGACACGCAGCCGCGGCCGGTGTCGGTAGACATTCCCATCGAGATTCCCGACCGCAACAAGGTCAAGCCGCTGCCCGTGCCCGCCACGCCGGCACCGGCCGTCAGCACGGCCCCGGCCGCGCCCGACAGCGGGTCGTCGCGTGTCGCTTCGGCTTCTTCGGCCGGCGGCATGATCACCGAGACCGCCGACGGCACCGAAATCGATCCCGGCAAGCCGGCCGCCAGCACGCCGCCGGCCGCAGCGGTTCCGGAGCGCAAGCCTGAACCCAAACCCGAACCCAAGCCGGAGCCCAAACCCGAACCCAAGCCGGCAGAGCACAAGCCGGAACCCAAGCCCGAGCCGAAGCCGAAGCCGGAAACCAAGCCCGAAGCCAAGCCCAAGCCGGCAGCCACCGTCGACGACGGCGCCCGTGCCCGCGCGCTGCTCGAGGGCAAGCCGATCACGGCCGCCGCTGCCGCCACGTCCAAGCCCGCCGCCGCCGACGAGGCCGGTGGTCGCTTCGTGGTGCAGGTGGGCGCGTTCGCCGATGCCGACAAGGCGCGCGAAGTGCGCCAGAAGCTCGAGCGGGCCGGTCTCAAGACCTATGTGCACGTGGCGAAGACAGCCGACGGCGAACGCACGCGTGTGCGTGTCGGCCCCTTCGCCTCGCGTGCCGAGGCCGACCGCGCCGCCGAGAAGGTCAAGGGCTTGTCTTTGTCGGCCGCCATCCTCACGTTGTAAGAATCTTTTTCGCTTGCCGTGGCCCTGTTCGACTGGATCGCCGTTGCGCTCATCGGTGTGTCGATGTTGCTTGGCCTGATGCGCGGGCTGGTGTTCGAGGTGATATCGCTGATCGGCTGGGTGGCCGCCTTCATTGCCGCCCAGTGGCTGGCTTCAGGCGTGGCGGCATGGTTTCCGTTCGGAGACCCGCAGGGCGCCTGGCGCTATCCGCTGGCCTTCGTGCTGGTGTTCGTGGCGGTGGCGTTCGGCGTGGGCCTGGTGGCCTCGCTCACGCGCAAGCTGATCACGGTCGTGGGACTGCGGCCGGTGGATCGTATTTTGGGAGCGGCGTTCGGTGCGGCACGGGGGGCGGTGGCCCTGCTCGTGCTGGCAGTCGTTGTTCATTTGCTGGTGTTGAGCGACAGTGCCTGGTGGCACGAATCGCGCAGCGCCATTGTTCTCGATGCGGCATTGCAGGGCCTCAAGCCCTCGCTGCCTGAAAAGTTGGCAAGCTACCTGCCCTGAGAGGAATCGTTCATGTGTGGAATCGTCGGCGTTGTCAGCAACGCACCCGTCAACCAGCTGCTCTATGACGCACTGCTGCTCCTGCAGCATCGCGGCCAGGACGCGGCAGGCATCGTGACCTTGCTCGAACGCAAGTTCTTCATGCACAAGGCCAAGGGCATGGTGCGCGACGTGTTCCGCACGCGCAACATGCGCGCGCTCCCGGGCAACGTCGGCCTGGGCCAGGTGCGCTACCCGACCGCCGGCAACGCCTACAGCGAGGAAGAGGCCCAGCCCTTCTACGTGAACGCGCCGTTCGGCATCGTGCTGGTGCACAACGGCAACCTGACCAACGCGCATGCGCTGCGCGCGGAGCTGTTCTCCACCGACCACCGCCACACCAACACCGAGAGCGACTCCGAAGTGCTGCTCAACGTGCTCGCCCACGAGATCGAGCGTTCGTCGCGTGGCGTGCCGCTGCATCCGGCTGAAGTGTTCGCCGCGGTCAAGAACATGCACAAGCGCCTGCGCGGCTCGTACGCCGTGGTGTCGCTGATTGCCGGCCACGGCCTGCTCGCCTTCCGCGACCCGTACGGCATTCGCCCGCTGTGCATGGGCCGCAGCGCCGACGGCGCGGTGATGGTGGCCAGCGAATCGGTTGCCCTGGAAGGCTCGGGCCATGTGTTCGAGCGCGACATCGCCCCCGGCGAGGCCGTGTTCATCGACCTCGAAGGCAACGTGCATTCGATGCAGTGCGCCGAGACGCCCACGCTGAACCCCTGCATCTTCGAATTCGTGTACCTCGCGCGACCCGACTCGGTGCTCGACGGCATCTCGGTGTACCAGGCTCGCCTGAACCTCGGCGAGACGCTGGCCAAGCGCGTGGTCTCGACCGTGCCGCCGAACCAGATCGACGTGATCATCCCGATCCCCGAATCGAGCCGACCGAGCGCCACGCAACTGGCGCACCTGCTGGGCGTGCCGTACCGCGAAGGCTTCGTGAAGAACCGCTACGTGGGCCGCACCTTCATCATGCCGGGGCAGGGCGTTCGCAAGAAGTCGGTGCGCCAGAAGCTCAACGTGATCGCCAGCGAGTTCAAGGGCCGCAACGTGCTGCTGGTCGACGACTCCATCGTGCGCGGCACCACCAGCCGCGAGATCGTGCAGATGGCCCGCGATGCCGGCGCCCGCAAGGTGTACCTTGCCAGCGCCGCGCCGCCGGTGCGCTACCCCAACGTGTACGGCATCGACATGCCGACCAAGGGCGAACTGGTGGCGCACGACCGCACCGTCGAGGAGATCCGCGAGCTCATCGGCTGCGACGCGCTGATCTACCAGGACGTCGACGCCATGAAGCGCGCCATCGGTTCGCTCAACGGCAAGCTCGACGGCTTCGACGCCTCCTGCTTCGACGGCGTGTACGTGACCGGCGACATCGACACCGAAGCCATCTCGCGCATGAACGGCAACCGGCCGCGCATCGAGGAGACCGAAGAAGACTCTTCGCGCCTCGCGCTCCCCAATCACAGCGAATAAGAGCCGACGAAGTGACTGACGAAAGACCCCTGCCGCCCGGCCTGCATCCCGACACGCTCGCGCTGCGCACCGGCCTCGCGCCGAGCCAGTACGGCGAGCATTCCGACGCGCTGTTCCTGACCAGCGGCTTCGTGCAGCCCGACGCCGAAACCTCGATGCGCCGCTTCGCGGGCACCGAGCCGGGCTTCACCTACTCGCGCACCTCCAACCCCACGGTGACCAGTTTCGAGCAGCGCATCGCGGCACTCGAAGGCACCGAGGCGGCCATCGGCGCATCGACCGGCATGGGGGCGATCCTCATGATGTGCATGGGCCTGCTGAAGGCCGGCGACCACGTGATCTGCTCGCGCTCGGTGTTCGGCTCCACGCTGAACCTGTTCGGCAAGGAGTTCGCCAAGTTCGGCGTGGAGACCACCTTCGTCTCCCAGACCGACGTGGCCGAGTGGCGCGCGGCGGTCAAGCCCAACACGAAGCTGCTGTTCGCCGAAACGCCGACCAATCCGCTGACCGAGGTCTGCGACATCCGCGCGCTGGCCGACGTGGCGCACGCGGCAGGCGCGCTGCTGGCGGTCGACAACTGCTTCTGCACGCCGATCCTGCAGCGCCCGGCGGCACTGGGCGCCGACCTCGTCATCCACTCGGGCACCAAGCACCTCGACGGCCAGGGCCGCGTGATGGCCGGCGCGATCTGCGGTCCTTCGAAGCTCATCGTCGACGTGTTCGGCCCCGTGGTGCGCACCGCCGGCATGGCGCTGGCACCGTTCAACGCGTGGGTCGTGCTCAAGGGCATCGAAACGCTGGGCGTGCGCATGAAGGCGCACTGCGCCAACGCGCTGGACATCGCGCAGTGGCTCGAGAAGCAGCCGGGCATCGCTCGCGTCTATTACCCGGGCCTGCCTTCGCACGCGCAGCATGAACTGGCCATGCGGCAGCAGTCGGGGCAGGGTGGCGCGGTGGTGTCGTTCGACGTGGTCGGCGACACGCCCGAGACCGCGCGCGCCAATGCGTTCCATGTCATCAACAGCACGCGCGTGGTGAGCGTCGCCACCAACCTCGGCGACGTGAAGACCATCATCACGCACCCCGGCACCACCTCGCACGGACGCCTCACCGAGGTCCAGCGCCAGGCTGCCGGCATCGGCCAGGGGCTGATCCGCCTCGCGGTCGGTCTCGAGCATGCCGAAGACATCAAGGCCGACCTCGCGCGCGGCCTGAGCACACTGAATCAACCATAACGAAATGACCGGCAAAGTACGCACCCGCATCGCACCGTCCCCCACGGGTTTTCTTCACCTGGGCACGGCCCGCACGGCGCTCTATTCGTGGGCCTATGCACGCCATTACGGCGGCGAGTTCGTGCTGCGCATCGAAGACACCGACGTGGCCCGCTCCACGCAGGACTCGACCGACCAGATCCTCGCGTCCATGCACTGGCTCGGCCTCGATTACGACGAAGGCCCGATCTACCAGATGCAGCGCCTGGAGCGCTATCGCGAAGTGATCGCGCAGATGCTTGCCGCCGGCACGGCCTACCACTGCTATTGCACGCCCGCCGAACTCGACGAAATGCGCGAGGCGCAGCGAGCGCGCGGCGAGAAGACGCTGTACGACCGCCGCTGGCGCCCCGAGCCGGGCAAGGTGCTGCCGCCCGTGCCCGAAGGCGTGCCGCCCGTGGTGCGCTTCTGCAACCCGCCCGAAGGCGACGTGACGTGGAACGACCTCGTCAAGGGCGAGATCACCATCAACAACCGCGAGATCGACGACCTCATCATCCTGCGGCCCGACGGTGTGCCCACCTACAACTTCGCGGTGGTGGTCGACGACTGGGACATGAACATCACGCACGTGTTCCGCGGTGACGAGCACATCAACAACACGCCGTGGCAGATCAACATCTTCCGTGCGCTCGGTGCGCCGTTGCCGCAGTTCGGTCACGTGCCGGTGATTCTTGGCGACGATGGGCAGAAGCTTTCCAAGCGCCGCGGCGCAGTGAGCGTCACTGCCTACGAAGACAACGGCTACCTGCCCGAGGCAATGCTCAACTATCTCGCGCGCCTCGGCTGGAGCCACGGCGACGACGAGCTCTTCACGCGCGAGCAGATGGTGAGCTGGTTCGATGGCTCGCACCTGTCGAAGAGCCCCGCGCAGTGGGATGCGGCCAAGCTCGCCTGGGTCAACGCTCAATACATCAAGGCGAAGACCGGCGAAGAGCTCGCACCGCTCGTCGAGGCACAACTGCAGAAGAAGGGCATCGTTGCGGACGAACGCCTGCCTGCGATCTGCGCGCTATTCAAAGATCGTTGCGACACCACGGTGGCACTCGCCAACTGGGCTGCGGCCTTCTACACGGACATTTCGGTGACCGAAGAGGACCGTGCGCAGCACATCACCGAGGCCGTTAAACCCGCGATTGCAGCACTCGCAGAAAAATTGATAACTGCGACCTGGGATAAGGCCTCAATCTCGGCTATGATCAAGGAAGTGCTCGCAGCGCACAGCATGAAAATGCCAGTGTTAGCGATGCCAGTACGTGTGCTTGTGATGGGAACGTCGCAAACACCGTCCCTCGATTCAGTCCTAGAGATTTTTTCCAGAGAAAAAGTTATCGAAAGATTGAGAAAGGCCTGAAAAACGGGCTATAATTCGAGGCTCGACACCCACACGGGGGTATAGCTCAGCTGGGAGAGCGCTTGCATGGCATGCAAGAGGTCATCGGTTCGATCCCGTTTACCTCCACCATTAAGTGTCGAGAGAGTTGAAGATAAGTGCTGATCGCAGCACGGTTCCTAAGGTTTTGACCCTATCGTCTAGAGGCCTAGGACACCACCCTTTCACGGTGGCTACCGGGGTTCGAATCCCCGTAGGGTCGCCAGTTTCACGCAAGTGAAGCAGGCACAAGTGGCAACACTTGGCTCGGTAAAACGGGTGAACGTTGTCTACCAGGAGTGGTAGTTCAGTTGGTTAGAATACCGGCCTGTCACGCCGGGGGTCGCGGGTTCGAGTCCCGTCCACTCCGCCAGTTCCGACGAGGGTTAGCAGATGAGAGTCTGCTAACCCTTTTGTCTTTTTCGGAACCTGCACTTCGTTGATCCATGCGATCGGTGACTGGTGCTTCCTCCAAATGTTCAGCCACCTGCCAGTGCTCAAGCACCCTGGCCGATCGCATCAATGATCGGCAGCCCATTGGCGTTCTTCCCAACTTTGACTCACACCTTAACTCGGCTACGAGCTCGATGGCCAAGTTGCGATGCCCCGGATGCTCTGTCGAGGAGAAAGCTCCTCGTGAACGAGGGAGCGCTCCGTCTGAGATGGGCCCCGCGACACCACTTTATGCGGCCGAGTTACATAGGCCCTCTCGCAGTCGAATAAACTCCGCCCCGCTTGCAGCTTGTATTCGTTGCTGCGCCGCCATAGGCAACATGGCGAAATCAACCTAATAGGAACTCACTTGAACCGCATCGAACTCGTCGAAAAAATCGCTACCGCCCACAACCTCAGCAAGGCGGAAGCCGCGCGCGTCCTCGAGACCATCACCAGCACGATCGTTGCTGCCGTGAAGAAGGATGACGCAGTGCAGATCGTCGGCTTCGGCACTTTCAAGCAAGTGGCGCGCGCCGCACGCTCGGGCTTCAACCCCAGCGCCGGCACCAAGATCAAGATCGCCGCACAGAAGGTGCCGAAGTTCGTGCCGGGCGCCGCCTTCAAGGCCGCCGTGGACCCGAAGGCTGCAAAGCGCAAGGCCGACAGCAAGGCCGTGGCCGCCAAGCCGGCTGCGAAGGCTGCCAAGCCTGCTGCGAAGCCCGCAGCAAAGAAGGCTGCCGCCCCCGCCAAGAAGGCCGTGGCCGCCAAGAAGAAGTAATTGACGCATTGCCGCGGCTTCGCGCCGCGGATGCCGAACAAACGCCTGAACCGAAATGCCCCGCCCAGCGGGGCATTTTTCGTTGGGGCCAGAGCGAGCCGCGCGCCTGCATTTGCGGCGGTTGCCTCCTACATCGCGCCACACGTGGTGCGCTGTAGCTTGGTTTCTTCGAATTCAAGACAAGGGGATCAGAATGCAAAGCACCAAGAACCTCGGCAGCGCCCTCCATGGCCGGCAATCCTTCGATCAAGGAGGTTGCCATGGATGAGATGCTCGAATTTCCCCATGCGGGCTGGACCTTCCTTTGCAGCGCGGAGAAGCTTCCCTCCGGTTCCTTTCAGGCCGTGCTCCGCTACAGGGCGCCGCCGAACGACGATATCCGCATGCTTAAGATCGATCCGGCCGCGGGACACAGCGTGCGCGAGGCGCTCGAACGCGCGAAGGCCATGGCTGTGGAGTGGGCCGCGAAGCGAGCCGATGGCGGCAACGGCGGCGGCTGAGGCGCCGCACGCACGCTGCCGCACGTTAGAGTCGGGCTGATGCCAACTCGCGGCCGCTCGATCGAGGCAGCCTAACAACGATGACGATCATCAAACCAGGCCGGCTTGCCCTTCAGGCGCTATTGCTCACGACAGCGGGCGCATGCGCTGCGGGAACGATCACATGCGTTCCCGGGCCTGCCGCCGCATCGGCGCCTTCGCACTGGATCCGCAGGATTGCCATCGACGAGCACTCACGAACCGTCAACATGGACATCGTGCGTTCCAGGACAAAGGACACGGAGACGATGGGGAAGATGAGGGCCGAACTCCTCAGCATGGAGGAGACCCAGTCCGGCGAGCCCGTCTATGTGTTCAACGCCATCCCCAGTGCCGGTAGTGAGGTTACCCATCTCTTCAGGCTGTTCAAGGCCGGGGAGTGGCGTCTGATTGGCGCCGGTGTGACCTTCATGGGCAAGGTGCCTGCGCTGAGAGCGGTCGAGCCGGGATTGGTGCTCGAATGCAAGCGCTCCGACCTGGGTTAGCGTTCGTTTCTTATCGCCAGCATGAGCTAGGCACAATCGCGCTATGCCAAACATTGCATCCATTCTCAAAGCCGAAATCTCGCGCGTTGCCCGCAAAGAGGTTCGAGCGGAAATCGAGACGCTGAAGAAGGCCTCCGTACACCACAGGGCATTGATCGCCGCTCTGCGTCGCCAGGTGAATGCGTTGGAGAAGGAACTGCGCAACGTTGCCAGCAGTGCCGGCAAGCGTGCAGTGGTTAGCGATGTCGACGAGGCTGCCGAGGCGGGGCCCAAGCGGCGCTTCAGCCCGGCTCGACTGGCTTCGCACCGCAGCAAGCTGGGACTGTCTGCAGCCTCGTACGGCAAGCTCGTCGGTGTGTCGGGCCAGACGATCTATCACTGGGAACAAGGCAAGGCGCGGCCGCGTGCTGCTCAACTGGAGCGCCTGGCCTCGGTGCGCGAGTTTGGCAAGCAACAGGCGGCGGAGCGCCTTCAGGCCGACTGAGGCGCCGGTCCCAGGTCGGGGATTACCCGGTCCACTTTCGTCGCAAGCTCAAACTATCTTCGGATCGACGAACAGCCGGCGTTAACGCAGGCTGCGGCGAGGGGAGTGTTCATGACGCGAGGGTATTGATCAATGCTGAACAGCACTCGTCAACTGCGCTTGTTGGCGCTTTCTCGGCAGTTCGATCTTGCGGCCCTGATGACCATGCTGGCAGCCATCGGAAGCTGGCTGATGTTCTGGTTCGGCGAATGAACCGGATGGCGGCGGCCTGATCGGCGAAGGCCGTCAGTTGCACTCGAACAAGACGCCCTGTTCCGCAGGTGCCTTGCCAAGCCATCGTGGCGACTGTCCCTTGACGTCGCAGTAGTTCGATGCCTGCACATAAGTCACGGCACGCAGCACGCCGGGGCGCACTTGCGTGACCTCGTTGGGAGGGGTCGAGCAGCCGGCGAGGACCAGGGCAAGCGGAAGCAGTGTGCGCCAATTCATCGGGCCATTCTAAGACCGGCCGGCAACTGGGCTGGTGTGCGATCGATATAGCGGCATCCGGAATGGCCGCCCGAGCGAACTGTATGCATATACAGTAAACTTCGGGCTTGCCGACCACTTTCTCCTTGACGGGTAAACCGTCCCCGCCGGTCAACCTGTGCGGGGCCTTGATGCATGCCAGCAGATAGGCTTTTTCACACCCAGCCCTCCGGCTGGGTTTTTTTTGCCTGGACCCGGGGCTATAGTCGTCGGCCGCTGCCACATCACAAGAATGCTCGTGTCGGACTCCCTGACTTCCACGCTGACCCGCTACTACGACGCGGTGCCTTATGACTCGCATCCGTTTCCCCAGTCGGCCATGGAGCATCTGGAAGCGTTGGCGTTCCTGTTCGGGCTCGACACCCCGCCGCCCGCCGAAGCCCGCGTGCTGGAGCTCGGCTGCGCTGCCGGCGGCAACCTGATTCCCTTCGCTGCGCGCCATCCGGGTGCTCGCGCGGTGGGCGTGGACCTGTCCACCGTGCAGGTGGCGCAGGGCGCGGCGGCCGTCGCCCGGGCGGGACTGTCGAACATCGAACTCAAGGCTTTCGACATCTCGGAGATCGACGCTTCGTTCGGCCAGTTCGACTACATCGTCTGCCACGGCGTGTACAGCTGGGTGCCAGCCCCGGTGCAAGACACGATCCTGCGCATCTGCGCCGAGAACCTCGCGCCCAAGGGCGTGGCCTACGTCAGCTACAACGTGTACCCCGGCTGGAAGGCCCGCGAGATCGTGCGCGACGCGATGATCCTGCGCGGCGGCCCGCGCGACACGCCAGACGAAAAGCTCGCCTATGCGCGCGGCATGCTCGAGTTCCTCGAAGAGTCGGCCCGTGCCGACAGCGTGCTCAAGAAGACGCTCGAAGAGACGATGCCCATCGTGCGCAGCGCCAACAGCTCTTATCTGCTGCACGAGTTCCTGGAGCCCTGCAACGCGCCGTGCTACTTCAAGGAGTTCGTGGCGCGCGCCGAGGCCCGCGGGCTGGCCTACCTGTGCGATGCCGAGCCCTCGACCATGTTCGTGCAGAACTACGGCGGCAAGGTGCGCGACCCGTTGCTGCGCGAATGCGGCGGCAGCCAGGTGTTGATGGAGCAGTACCTCGATTTCCTGGTCAACCGCACCTTCAGGCAGACCCTGCTGGTGCGGCAGGCGCGCGCCGTAGACATCCGCTACCGGATGGACCCCGCGCGCATCCGCGCCCTCGAAGTCGCCGGCCTGTTCACTGCCGAAGGCGGCGCGGAGCTGGCGCTCGATGCCAGCGAACAGCCCTGCGACGCGATCCGTGGCCTGAAGGTCACGCTGCGGCTGCCCATCCACAAGGCCGTCGCGCGCCTGCTCGAGGCGGCGTACCCGGCTTCGATGCCCGTGGAGACGCTGATCGCCGACGCAGCCCGGCTCGTCGGGCAGCCCGCCTCGGCGGTCGACCAGGCGGCCATGTCGATGCTCGAGGAACTGCTGATCCTCGGCGCGCTGCGCATTCGCCGCACGCCGGTGCCCGCCGCGGCCTCGGTGCCGGGCCTGCCGCGGGCGTTGGCCGCCGTGCGCAGCGCGCCCGGCCTGGCTCCGGCGGCCGGCGCTAACGCCAATGCCTGCAACCAGTGGCATGAGCCCGTGGCACTCACGCTGCTCGAACGCAGCCTGCTGCCGCTGCTCGACGGTACGAACTCGCACGACGCGCTGGCCGAGCATCTCGAAGCCGAAGTGCGCGGCGACCGCCTTCGCTTCGTCAAGGACGACAAGCCGTTGACCGACCCGCAGGCAGTCAAGGCGTTCGCGCGCCAGCAGGTCGAGCTGGCGCTCGATGCCTTGCGGCGCAAGGCTCTGCTCGCGGACTGACCGGCGCATTACCGTTTTCTTTCTTCAACACAGGACCTACAGAGGAGACTCCTACATGCAAAAAATCCACTGGACCCCGAAGCTGCGCGCCGCCGTCACGGCGATGCTCGCGCTGGCGGCGGCCGGCGCCTCGAATGCGGCATCGGTGGCGCCCGTCGCGGCCGAGAACGGCATGGTCGTGAGTGCGCAGCACCTGGCGAGCAAGGTCGGCGTCGACGTGCTCAAGCGCGGCGGCAATGCCGTCGACGCGGCGGTGGCCGTGGGCTATGCGCTGGCCGTGGTGTACCCGGCCGCGGGCAACCTCGGCGGCGGCGGTTTCATGACCATTCAGCTGGCCGACGGCCGCAAGACCTTCCTCGACTTCCGCGAGAAAGCGCCGCTGGCCGCCACGGCCAACATGTACCTCGACAAGGACGGCAACGTCATCAAGGGCCTGAGCACCAAGGGCCACCTCGCCGTGGGCGTGCCGGGCAGCGTGTCGGGCATGGAGTACGCGCGCGAGAAGTACGGCACCATGAAGCGCGGCGAGCTGCTCGCCCCGTCGATCCAGCTGGCCGACAAGGGCTTCGCGCTGGAGCAGGGCGACATCGACCTGCTCGGCACCGCCACGGCCGACTTCAAGGAAGACCCGGCCTCGGCCGCCATCTTCCTGAACAAGGGCGAGCCCTACAAGGTGGGCGACAAGCTGGTGCAGAAGGACCTGGCCAAGACGCTGCGCGAAATCAGCGCCAAGGGCACCGACGGCTTCTACAAGGGCTGGGTCGGCAATGCCATCGTGGCGTCCAGCCAGGGAGGCAAGGGCCTGATCACGCAGGCCGACCTCGACCAGTACAAGACGCGCGAACTCGCGCCGGTGGAGTGCGACTACCGCGGCTACCGCGTCGTGTCGGCACCCCCGCCCAGTTCCGGCGGCGTGATCATCTGCGAGATGCTCAACATCCTCGAGGGCTATCCGCTCAAGGACCTGGGCTACCACTCGGCGCAGGCCGTGCACTACCAGATCGAAGCCATGCGCCACGCCTACGTGGACCGCAACAGCTACCTGGGCGACCCCGACTTCGTGAAGAACCCGCTCGACCGCCTGCTCGACAAGGGCTACGCCGAGAAGATCCGCGCCGTCATCGATCCGAAGAAGGCCGGCGTCTCCAAGGACATCAAGCCCGGCGTCGCGCCGCATGAAGGCAGCAATACCACCCATTACTCGATCGCCGACAAATGGGGCAACGCGGTTTCTGTGACCTACACGCTGAACGACTGGTTCGGCGCCAAGATCACCGCCGCCAAGACCGGCGTGCTGCTGAACGACGAGATGGACGACTTCACCTCGAAGGTGGGCGTGCCCAACCTGTACGGGCTGGTGCAGGGCGAGGCCAACAAGATCGAGCCGGGCAAGCGCCCGCTCAGCTCGATGAGCCCGACCATCGTGTCCAAGGACGGCAAGCCCGTGATGGTGGTCGGCACGCCGGGCGGCAGCCGCATCATCACGGCAGTGATGCTGACCATGATCAACGCCATCGACTACGGCATGAACGTGCAGGAAGCAGTGGATGCCCCGCGCTTCCACCAGCAGTGGCTGCCCGACGTCACCAACGTCGAAGCCTATGCGCTGAGCCCCGACACCCGCAAGATCCTGACCGACATGGGCCACAACCTGGGCGTGCCGCAGCCGGCCAACCACCTTGCGGCCATCATCGTCGGCGCGCCGTCGCTGGGCGGCAAGCCGGTCGGCAACAACCGCTTCTACGGCGCCAACGACCCACGCCGCAACACCGGCCTGGCAGCGGGCTACTGAACCTGCGGCACACTCGAAGGCGGTCGCGCCCTTGTCGGCGCGGCCGCTTTTTTCATTTTTCATGCACCTGCAAGACATCCTCTACACCCAGGGCTTCGGCACGCGCCGCGTGTGCGCGGGGCTGGTCCAGCAAGGCCACGTGACCATCGGCGGCCAGGCGGTGACCGATCCGTTCGCCGATCTCGATCCCGAGGGGCTTCTCTACACGGTCCAGGGCACGGCCTGGGCCTATCACGAGAAGGCCTACCTGATGCTGCACAAGCCGGCCGGCACCGAGTGCTCGCAGAAGCCCTCGACCTACCCGAGCATCTACACGCTGCTGCCCTCGCCGCTGCGCCTGCGCCCCAACAAGGGAGCGGTGCAGGGCGTGCAGGCCATCGGCCGGCTCGACCAGGACACCACCGGCCTGCTGCTTTTGACCGACGACGGCCAGTTCATCCACAAGATGGGCTCGCCCAAGCACCACGTGCCCAAGGTCTACGAGGTGACGGCCAAGCATCCGGTGGACGAGGCGCAGATCGCGAAGCTGCTGGCCGGCGTGGTGCTCGACGACGACCCGAAGCCCGTGCGAGCCGCCGCCTGCGAGTCCGACAGCCCGCTGCACCTGCGGCTCACCCTCACCGAGGGCAAGTACCACCAGGTCAAGCGCATGCTGGCCGCGGTCGGCAACCGGGTCGAGGGGCTGCACCGCTCGCGCATCGGCGACCTCGCGCTGCCGGAAGACCTGGCGCCTGGGCAGTGGCGCTGGCTCACCGCCGAGCAGGTCGCCGCGCTGCGCGCGCCGGCCAAGCCTGCCAAACCCGCCAAGCTTTCGAAGTAACAGGCGCTGACAGGGGGAGAAAGACGGGTTTCCAGGTCAGCCAGTCTTAATGCTCGACCGTTAAGATCGCCAGCTCTCTCTCGGAACCTTCCCTTGCGACTTCCAGCCCGCCCGAACGGCCGCATCGCGGCCTTCCTGTTTTCCTGCATGACGGCCCTGGCGGCACACACCGCCGCCGCCGCACCGGCAGAGCCTCCCCCGATCTTCGTGCTCAACTCGCTGGATGCCAGCGTGAGCGTGATCAACCCGGTCGACTGGAGCGAAAAACAACGCATCACCACCGGCAAGGAGCCGCACCACATCTACATGACGCCCGACGAGAAGTCGGTCATCGTGGCCAATTCGGCGGGCGACTCGCTGACCTTCCTCAACCCCCGCACGGCCGAGGTGCAGCGGGTGGTCTACGGCATCATCGACCCCTACCAGCTGCAGTTCTCGCGCGACATGAAGTGGTTCGTCACGGCGGGCAACCGCCTGAACCACGTCGACGTGTACCGCTGGGACGGCAAGGACCTCAAGCTGGCCAAGCGCATCGCCACCGGCAAGACGCCCAGCCACATCTGGATCGACAACACCAGCACCATCGCCTACGTGACGATGCAGGACAGCGACGAGATGATCGCGGTCGACCTGCCTTCGCAGACCGTCAAGTGGCGCACTGCCACCGGCCCGATGCCGGCGGACATCTTCGGCACCCACAACGACAAGACGCTGCTCGTGGGCCTGACCGGCGGCGACGGCGTGCAGGTGTTCGACGTGGAGGGCGCGCAGCCCAAGCTGGTCGGCAAGATCCCCACCGGCAAGGGCGCCCACGCGTTCCGCTCGGCCGGCGACGGCAAGACCGTGTTCGTGAGCAACCGCGTGGCCAACACCATCAGCCGCATCGACCTAGCGACGCTCAAGGTCGTCGCCACCTATGCCGTGCCGGGCGGTCCCGACTGCATGGACGTGTCGGCCGACGGCAAGACGCTGTACGTGACCTCGCGCTGGGCCAAGAAGCTCACCGTGGTCGACCTCGTCGGCCAGAAGGTGGTGCGGCAGGTCAATGTGGGACGCTCACCGCACGGCGTCTGGACGCTGGACCATGGCAAGCGCACGTAGGCGCGCCGGCGCGGCCGTGCTGCTGGCGCTGGCCTGCGGCACGGTGGTGCCGGGCGCCTGGGCGCAGCAGCAGGCCGCCACCTGCGAAAAGCCCGTCTACCTGACCTTCGACACCGGCCACATGGGCATCGCCCCGCTGGTGGCCGACGTGCTCAAGCGGCAGAACGTGCGCGTCACCTTCTTCGCCGCCGCCGAGCGCACCCAGACTGACGGCGACAGCCTCGACGACCACTGGGCGCCCTGGTGGAAGGCGAGGGCGGCCGAAGGCAACGAATTCGGCTCCCACACCTACGACCACGCCTACTGGCGCGCCGACGTCAAGGGCACGCCGCCGAGCTTCCGCATCAAGCCCTCGGCCGGCCCGCAGAACGGCAAGGAATCGACCTGGAGCGCGGCCGAGTACTGCGCCAACATTCGCAAGTCGTCCGACCGGCTGGCTGCCATCACCGGCAAGAAGCCGCTGCCGCTGTACCGCGCGCCGGGCGGCAAGACCTCGCCCGCGCTGCTGGCGGCAGCCGAGGGCTGCGGCTACAAGTACGTCGGCTGGGCGCCCGCCGGCTTCCTTGGCGACGAACTGCCGAGCGAGAAATTCAGCAACGCGAAGCTGCTCACGCAGGCGCTCGACACCATCCGCCCCGGCGACATCCTGCTCGCGCACCTGGGCATCTGGTCGCGCAAGGATCCGTGGGCGCCGGCCAACCTCGAGCCGCTGATCGTCGGCCTCAAGGCCAAGGGCTTCTGTTTCCAGACGCTGCGCCAGCACCCGGATTACCGCGCCTGGATCGCATCCCACTCCTGAGTTCGCGCCATGATCGATTGGCTGACTGACGCTTTTTCTGCCCTCCAGGGCTGGTTCTTCGAGGCTGTCGTGCAGCCGCTGGTGTTTGCCGTGGGCCTCGGCGGCTGGACCGAAGATGCATTCGACGCCACCGGCTGGCTGCTGGTCGGGGTCATCCAGATCCTGGTGCTGATCGCCATCATCGGGCCGCTGCAGCGCTGGCGCTCGGTGGAGCCCGTGGTCGACCGCCACGCCATCCGCATCGACGTGCTGTACACGCTGATCCACCGGCTCGGGCTGTTCCGGCTGGCCATCTTCTTCACGCTGCAGCCGTTCTTCGACGACGCCATGGGCGCGCTGCGCACGGCGGGGTGGGGCACCTTCCACCTTGACGAGGTCTGGCCCGGCGTGACCGACGTGCCGGTGATCGCCTTCGCGATCTACCTCGTGGTGCTCGACTTCGTGGGCTACTGGATCCACCGCGGCCAGCACCAGTTCAACTGGTGGTGGGGCCTGCACTCGCTGCACCACTCGCAGCGCCAGATGACGATGTGGAGCGACGACCGCAACCACCTGCTCGACGACATCGTCCACGACACGCTCATCGTCATCGTGGCGCAGCTCATCGGCGTGGCGCCGGGGCAGTTCATCGCGTTCGTGGCCTTCACCCAGCTCAGCGAGAGCCTGCAGCATGCCAACCTGCGGCTGAGCTTCGGCGCCATCGGCGAGCGGCTGTGGATCAGCCCGCGCTTTCACCGGCTGCACCACAGCATCGGGCTGGGCCATGAATCGAACGGCAGGAGCACGCTCGGCGGCCACAACTTCGGCGTGCTGCTGCCCTGGTGGGACATGATGTTCGGCACCGCCAACTTCGAGAACCGCTACGACCCCACCGGCATCCGCGACCAGGTGGAGCCCGGCACCGACGGGCGCGTGCGCGAGTACGGCCGGGGGTTCTGGGCCCAGCAGTGGCTCGGCCTGAAGCGAATGGTCGGACGCGCTTGAGGGTCACCGGCCCCTGACGGCGCCGCTCCAGGCGTTATCCTCGCTGCCTCATGCGCCTGCTCCTCGACTCCTTCTGGCGCGCGGTCGCCTATTGCATGCTGCCGCGCGTGATCGTGCTGTCGCTGCTGCCCCTGGGGTTGATGGTGGTGCTCGCCGCGGGCCTCGGCTATTTCTACTGGGAAGCCGCCGTGGCCTGGACGCGCGGCGCGCTCGATGCATGGCCGCTGCTGGCCAGCTTCTGGGCCTGGATCGGCCGGCTTTTCTCGAGCGACGTGACGGCCATGCTGGCGCCGCTGGTGGTGGTGTTTGCCGCCACGCCGCTGATCGTGGTGGTTTCGCTGCTCGTCGTGGCCGGCTTCATGGCTCCCGCGCTAACCCGGCTGGTGGGCGAACGCCGCTTTCCCTCGCTGGAGCAGAAGAAGGGCGCCTCCTTCTTCGGCAGCGTGGCCCGCTCGCTCGCCGTCACCATCCTCGCGCTGGTCGCCCTCGTGGTGTCGATGCCGCTGTGGCTCATTCCGCCGCTCGTGCTCATCCTGCCGCCGCTCATCTGGGGCTGGCTCACCTACCGCGTGATGAGCTTCGACGCACTGGCCGAGCACGCCAGCCCCGAGGAGCGCGCCACCCTGCTGCGCACGCACCGGCTGCCGCTGCTGTGCGTGGGCGTGCTGTGCGGCTACCTGGGCGCGGCGCCGAGCATCGTCTGGGCCTCGGGCCTGCTGTTCGCCGCCGCTTTCTTCGTGCTGGTGCCGATCGCCATCTGGATCTACACACTGGTCTTCGCCTTTTCGGCGCTCTGGTTCGCGCACTACTGCCTCGACGCGCTCGCGCAACTGCGTGCCCAGCGCGCGGTGGCCGCGGCGGCGCCGGGTGCCGAAGGCGCCCCGGCCGTCGAGGCCGCGGAAGCCAAAAGGGCCGCTCTTTCTCAATGGGGTTCACCATGACACGCGCATTCGGTCTCATCGTCGTCGGCGACGAGATCCTCTCCGGCAAGCGGGCCGACAAGCACATGGCCAAGGTCATCGAACTGCTCGCCGCACGCGGCCTGCAGCTCAGCTGGACCGAGTACGTGGGCGACGAGCCCGCGCGCATCACCGCCGCGCTGCAGCGGGCCTTTGCCTCCGGCGACATCGTCTTCTCGACCGGCGGCATCGGCGCCACGCCCGACGACCACACCCGCCAGTGCGCCGCCAAGGCCCTGGGCGTGCCGCTGGCGCTGCACCCCGAGGCCGAACTGCTGATCCGCGAGCGCATGCAGGACACCGCGCGCGAGCAGGGCGTGCCCTACGAGCCCGACCGCGCCGACAACGTGCACCGGCTCAACATGGGCGTGTTCCCGCAGGGCGCCACGCTCATCCTCAATCCGTACAACAAGATCCCCGGCTTCAGCGTCGGCGACGTGCATTTCGTGCCGGGCTTCCCGGTCATGGCCTGGCCGATGATCGAGTCCGTGCTCGACGCCCGCTACGCCGAGCTGTTCACCCGCAACGCGGTCGCCGAGAAGTCGGTGATCGTTTTCGGTGCCATGGAAGCCACCCTGACACCGCTGATGCAGGCCATCGAAGACACGCACGCCGGCGTCAAGGTGTTCAGCCTGCCCAGCGTCGACCACCCCCAGTACGGGCGGCACATCGAGCTGGGCGTCAAGGGCGACCCCGCCCGGCTCGATGCCGCCTATGCCCAGCTGATCGAAGGCCTGCACACCTTTGATGCCAAGCTGGGCCCTGAATTGGTGCGTTAATTCTTATTGCACCAATGTGGTGATATTTCTTGTCCATTTGTGGTTCGCTTTGGTGAACAAGGCCTCATCCAGAGAGGTGACAATGGCACAGAAACTGCATCCCTCGTCCCTGTATTCCTAACCACCATCCAACTCCAGGAGAAACTGATGGCAAAGACCGTCGCCGATGTACTCAAGCTCGTCAAGGAAAACGAGGTCAAGTTCGTCGACTTCCGCTTCACCGACACCCGCGGCAAAGAGCAGCACGTGACCGTGCCGGTCTCGGCTTTCGATGAAGACAAATTCACCTCGGGCCACGCATTCGACGGCTCGTCCATCGCCGGCTGGAAGGGTATCGAAGCCTCGGACATGCAGCTCATGCCCGACCCCAACACCGCCAACATCGACCCCTTCTTCGAAGAAACGACGCTGATCCTGACCTGCGACGTGATCGACCCCGCCGACGGCAAGGCCTACGAGCGCGATCCGCGTTCGCTCGCCAAGCGCGCAGAGGCGTACATGAAGGCCTCGGGCCTGGGCGACACCGCCTTCTTCGGCCCGGAACCCGAATTCTTCGTGTTCGACGGCGTCCGCTGGAAGAACGACATGTCGGGCTGCTTCGTGAAGATCGAATCCGAAGAAGCCTCGTGGAACACCGACAAGGAATACGAGCACGGCAACACCGGCCACCGTCCCGCGGTCAAGGGCGGCTACTTCCCGGTTCCCCCGGTCGACAGCTTCCAGGACATGCGCTCGGAAATGTGCCTGGTGCTCGAATCGCTCGGCATCCCGGTCGAAGTGCATCACCATGAAGTGGCCAACGCCGGCCAGATGGAACTCGGCACCAAGTTCAGCACGCTCGTGCAGCGCGCCGACTGGGTCCAGCTGCAGAAGTACGTGATCCACAACGTGGCCCACGCCTACGGCAAGACCGCCACCTTCATGCCCAAGCCCATCGTCGGCGACAACGGCTCCGGCATGCACGTGCACCAGTCGGTCTGGAAGGACGGCAAGAACCTGTTCGCAGGCGACGGCTACGCAGGCCTGTCGGACTTCGCGCTGCACTACATCGGCGGCATCATCAAGCACGCCCGTGCCCTGAACGCCATCACGAACCCCGGCACCAACAGCTACAAGCGCCTGGTGCCCGGCTTCGAAGCCCCGGTGAAGCTGGCCTACTCGGCCAAGAACCGCTCGGCCTCGATCCGCATCCCGTTCGTGGCCAACCCGAAGGGCCGCCGCGTCGAAGCGCGCTTCCCCGATCCGCTGATGAACCCGTACCTGGGCTTCGCCGCGCTGCTGATGGCCGGCCTGGACGGCGTGGAAAACAAGATCCACCCGGGCGAAGCCGCCAGCAAGGACCTGTACCACCTGCCCCCGGAAGAAGACGCGCTGATCCCGACCGTCTGCCACAGCCTCGACCAGGCGCTGGAATACCTGGACAAGGACCGTGCGTTCCTGACCAAGGGCGGCGTGTTCACCGACGCGTACATCGACGCGTACATCGAACTGAAGATGCAGGAAGTCACGCGCTTCCGCATGGCGACGCACCCCGTCGAGTTCGACATGTACTACTCGCTCTGATCGACGAGCAAACAGCCTTCACAGGCATGTAAGTCAAAAGGACGGCCTCGGCCGTCCTTTTTCCTTGGGGCGGAACATCGGGGCTCCGGGTGCGTCGAATTGCATGAAAATGCGCCTTTGTCGCGCCTCCATCGATACACATGAAGACAGCTTCTCTCTTTTTCCTGGCCGGTTCACTCCTGATCGCGTTGCCGGCGGTTGCGCAGGAACGCGTCTGGCGCTGCGGCAACGAATACACGAACAACGCGACCGTGGCCCAGCAAAAGGGCTGCAAGGTCCTCGAAGGCGGCAACGTCACGGTGGTCCAGGGCACCCGGGCTTCGGGTGGCGGATCGGCATCGTCGTCCTCGGGTACTGCTTCCACGGCGGCGCGCGCGCCGGCCGGCAGCCCGCGCGTCGAAGGCGTCGACCAGCGCGCCCGCGACGGCGAGGCCCGCTCCGTGCTCGAGTCCGAGCTCAAGAAGGCCGAGGCCCGCCAGGCCGAACTGCTGAAGGACTACAACAACGGCGAGCCCGAGAAGCAGGGCAGCGAAGGCCGCAACTACCAGAAGTACCTCGACCGCGTGGCCGAAATGAAGGCCGAGATCGCGCGCAACGAGAGCGACATCGCCGGCATCCGCCGCGAAATCAACCGGCTGCCGCCCCGGCAGCAGTAACCAACAGCAAGCGCAAGCAAGAAACCTCTATGGCATTCGGGAAGAAGGCGACCGGCGCCAATCCGCGCTTCCAGTCCTTCGACCTGCTGTCCACCCTGATCGCGGTGGTCAACAGCAACGGCTCCGTGCTGTTTGCCAACGCAGGCCTCGAAGACGCACTCGGCACCTCGCGCCGCACGCTGGAAGGCTCGCAGTTCGGCGCGTGCTTCCATGAGCCGCAAGTGCTGCGCACCGCCATCGACGGCGCGAGCAGCAACGACTTTGCGACGCTGCGCTACGAGGCCTTCCTGCGCCGCGTCAACCACGAGCTCATGCCCGTGCAGGTCACGCTCGCGCAGGGCGAGAAGAAGGGCGAGCTCATCATCGAGATGTCGCCGCTCGAGCAGCAGGTGCGGCAGGACCGCGAAGAGCGCCTCATCGACCAGGCGCAGGCCAACAAGGAACTCATCCGCAACCTGGCGCACGAGATCAAGAATCCGCTGGGCGGCATCCGCGGCGCGGCGCAGCTGCTGCAGATGGAGGTCGAGTCGCGCGACCTCATCGAATACACGCAGGTCATCATCCACGAGGCCGACCGGCTGCAGACGCTGGTCGACCGCCTGCTGGCGCCGCACCGCCGTCCCCATGTGGTGGGCGACGTCAACATCCATGAAGTGTGCGAGCGCGTGCGCTCCGTGATCCTCGCGGAGTTTCCGCGCGACCTGCACATCGAGCGCGACTTCGACGTCTCCATTCCCGAGTTCCGCGGCGACCGCGAGCAGCTCATCCAGGCCACGCTCAATATCGTCCACAACGCCGCGCAGGCGCTGGCCGAGCGCCGCGCGGCGGGCGATGCGCAGATCACTTTCAAGACCCGCGTGGCGCGTCAGGTGATTTTCAACAAGCAGTGGTATCGATTGGCACTGGAATTGCATGTAATCGACAATGGACCGGGTGTGCCGGACACGATCAAGGACCGCATCTTCTATCCGCTCGTATCGGGCAGGGAAGGCGGGACCGGGCTGGGATTGACGCTCGCGCAAACTTTTGTGCAACAGCATCACGGCGTGATCGAGTGCGACAGCGTCCCGGGCCGAACCGATTTCAAGATATTGATACCGCTGCCCTAGCGCAGCCACCGGCAACAGAGGAGATGCATGAAGCCGATCTGGATAGTTGATGACGACCAATCGATTCGCTTCGTGCTCGAGAAGGCTCTGCTGCGCGAAGACCTGCCCACGCGCAGTTTCACCAACACGCGCGAGGTGCTCGCCGCACTCGAGCAGGCCGCCGACGACGAACAGCAGGGCCCCCAGGTACTGGTGAGCGACATCCGCATGCCCGGCGGCTCCGGGCTCGACCTGCTCGACAAGATCAAGGCCAAGCACCCCGGCCTGCCCGTCATCATCATGACGGCGTTCTCCGACCTCGACAGCGCCGTCTCGGCCTTCCAGGGCGGCGCATTCGAATACCTGCCCAAGCCCTTCGACCTGCCGCGCGCGGTCGAGCTCATCCGCCGTGCCGTCGACGAAAGCCAGCGCGAGGAAGTGGCCGAGGAGCGCATGGTCGCCGCGCCCGAAATGCTCGGCCAGGCCCCTGCGATGCAGGACGTGTTCCGCGCCATCGGACGGCTCTCCCAGAGCAACGTCACGGTGCTCATCACCGGCGAATCGGGCTCGGGCAAGGAACTGGTGGCGCGCGCGCTGCACAAGCACTCGCCGCGCGCCAACGGCCCCTTCGTGGCCATCAACACCGCAGCCATTCCCAAGGACCTGCTCGAGAGCGAACTGTTCGGCCATGAGCGCGGCGCCTTCACCGGCGCGCAGACCATGCGCCGCGGCCGCTTCGAGCAGGCCGAGGGCGGCACGCTCTTCCTCGACGAAATCGGCGACATGCCCTTCGACCTGCAGACGCGCCTGCTGCGCGTGCTGAGCGATGGCCATTTCTACCGCGTGGGCGGCCACAACTCGGTGAAGGCCAACGTGCGCGTCATCGCGGCCACCCACCAGGACCTGGAGCAGCGCGTCAAGCTCGGCGGCTTCCGCGAAGACTTGTTCCACCGCCTCAACGTGATCCGGCTGCGCCTGCCGGCGCTGCGCGAACGTGGCGAAGACGTGCCCGCGCTCACGCGCCACTTCCTGCAGGTGAGCGCGCGCCAGCTCGGCGTGGAGCCCAAGCGCATTTCCGATGCCGCGCTGACCAAGCTCGCGGCGTTCAGCTTCCCGGGCAACGTGCGCCAGCTCGAGAACATCTGCCACTGGCTGACGGTGATGGCGCCGGCCCAGTTGATCGAGGCCAAGGACCTGCCGCCCGAAGTGATGGCGGTGGGCACCGCGGCCAGCGAGGCTCACGCAGCGCCGGAAGCTGCCCCGCAGGCCCCGGCCATCGCGAGCCCGCTGGTTGCGCCTCCGGCGGCCGTCGGCGACGCGCCCGCCGTCGCGCATGTTCACGCCGAGGCCGTCGAAAGCCCCGCGCTGGTGAGCAGCTGGGAGAGCGGCCTGGAGGTCGAGGCCCAAGCCCTGCTGGCCGCCGGCCGTACCGACGTGTGGGACGTGCTCTCGCGCCGCTTCGAGTCCAGGCTCATCCTCACCGCGCTGGCCAACACGCGCGGGCGGCGCATCGAGGCCGCGCAGAAGCTGGGTATCGGGCGCAACACCATCACCCGGAAAATCCAGGAACTCGGCATCGAATGAAAAAGGCCCCTCAGGGCCTTTTTCTTTGCCTCTGCCCGGTTGCCTGTTACCTGCTGCGCTGACCCAGCGTCAGCGAGTCGATCTGGAACTTGCCGCTCTTGTCCCAGAGCCAGGTGTCGACATAGGTGTGGCCGCCGAGCTTGCCCGGGCTCGGCAGCGGCGACGTCGCCTTGATGAGCTCCGCGATCATCGGCGCCACTTCCGGCGCATGGCTCGGCGTGCGGCTGAAGGTCACGTTGACCACCTTGCCGTTTGCGTCGATGTCGGTCTCGACCACCACCACGGCATACACCAGCGGCGGGATCTTTCCCTTGTAGATGCGGTTGGCGTAGGCCTTGTAGATGTGCTGCGCGCCGATCTTGCGGTAGGCCCGCACGGCGGGCGTCTGCGCGGTGATGAGCCGCACCGTGGGTACGTCGCGCCCGCTGGGCGCGGCTTCGTCGGTGGGCGCCGTCGCGGTGCTGCCCTTGCCGCCTTCGTCGGCCTTGTCGGCCGGCTTGAACAGCGAGCACGACGCCAGCGCGAAGGCTGCCGCGGCGATGACCAGAAAGCGGCAGGCCCGGCCCGCCGTGCCTGCTTCGAATACCGCGCCTGTTTTCATCGGATCAGGCACCCTGGTCGAGGTCCAGCACCACGGGCGCGTGGTCGCTCGGCTTTTCCCATTTGCGCGGCACGCGGTCGACCACGCAGCCCTTCACGCGCGGCACCAGCGGCTCGCTCACCAGGATGTGGTCGATGCGCAGGCCGCGGTTCTTCTGGTAGCCAAGCATGCGGTAGTCCCACCACGAGAAGCTCTTCTCGGGCTGCTCGAACATGCGGAAGCTGTCGGTCAGGCCCAGTTCGAGCAGCGCCTTGAAGTGGTTGCGCTCCTCGGTCGTGTGGTGGATGGTTTCCTTCAGGCCCACCGGGTCGAAGCTGTCGCGGTCTTCCGGCGTGATGTTGAAGTCGCCCAGCAGCACGAGGTTCGGGTTGGCCACCATCTCCTGGCGCAGCCAGTCGCGCAGCGCGTCGAGCCACTTCATCTTGTATTCGAACTTGTCGCTGCCCGGCGCCTGGCCGTTCACGAAGTAGCCGTTGACCACGCGCAGCGGACCCGAGGGCGTCTCGACCGTGGCCGCGATCACGCGCGACTGGTCGTCGGTGAAGCCGCCGATGTTCTTCACCACGTCGCGCACCGGCGCGAGGCTGAGGATGGCGACGCCGTTGTAGGTTTTCTGGCCGAACACCGCCGCTTCATAGCCGGCCGACTTGAGCACCTCGAGCGGAAACTTGTCGTCGGTCATCTTCAGTTCCTGCAGGCACAGCACGTCGACCGGGTTGGCAATGAGCCAGTCGAGCACGTGCTGCAGGCGCGCGGTGAGGGAGTTGACGTTCCAGGTGGCTATCTTCATGGGGCTTGCAACTTGTTGCTTTCGAAACAAGTCCTTGGGTTTTTGCGGTGCATCCCTCACAGCATATCGCGCAAACCCGGCGCCCTCGCGCCCGCGGGGCCTATGCGGCCAGTGCCCGCATTTCCGCGATCAGGTCGGCCTTGCCCTCGAAGCCGATGCCCGGCAGCGGCGGCAGCGTGACGTAGCCGTTGTCGACCTTCACGCCATCGGGGAAGCCGCCGTAGGGCTGGAACAGGTCGGGGTAGCTCTCGTTGCCGCCCAGGCCCAGGCCCGCCGCGATGGCCAGCGACATCTGGTGGCCGCCGTGCGGAATGCAGCGCGATGCCGACCAGCCGTGCTCCTTCAGCATGTCGAGCGTGCGCAGGTATTCCACCAGGCCGTAGCTGAGCGCGCAGTCGAATTGCAGCCAGTCGCGGTCGGGCCGCATGCCGCCGTGGCGGATCAGGTTGCGCGCGTCCTGCATCGAGAACAGGTTCTCGCCCGTGGCCATGGGGCCGGCATACACCTCGCCGAGCTTGGCCTGCAGTTCGTAGTCGAGCGGGTCGCCGGCTTCCTCGTACCAGAACAGCGGGTACTGCGACAGCGCGCGGCCGTAGTCGATGGCGGTCTTCAGGTCGAAGCGGCCGTTGGCGTCCACTGCGAGTTGCTGGCCGGGGCCGAGGATCTTCAGCACCGACTCGATGCGCTCGCAGTCTTCGGCCAGCGTGGCGCCGCCGATCTTCATCTTCACCACCGAGTAGCCGCGCTCCAGGTAGCTGGTCATCTCGCGCTGCAGGCCTTCCACGCCCTTGCCGGGGTAGTAGTAGCCGCCCGCCGCGTAGACGAACACGCGCGGGTCCGGCTTGCCGGTGCCGTAGCGCTCGGCCAGCAGCTGGTAGAGCGGCTTGCCCGCGATCTTGGCGGTGGCGTCCCACACGGCCATGTCGATGGTGCCCACCGCCACCGAGCGCTCGCCGTGGCCGCCGGGCTTCTCGTTGATCATCATGCGGGCCCAGATCTTGTGCGGATCGAGGTTCTCGCCCGTCTCGTCGAGCAGCGACGCGGGCTCGGCTTCGAGCAGGCGCGGCAGGAAGCGCTCGCGGATCAGCCCGCCCTGGCCGTAGCGTCCGTTCGAATTGAAGCCATAGCCGATGACCGGCTTGCCGTCGCGGATCACGTCGGTGACCACGGCCACCAGGCTCAGGGTCATCTTCGAGAAGTCGATGTAGGCGTTGCGGATGTCCGACTTGATGGGACGCGTGGACTCGAGGATGTTGACGATTTTCATGATCGGTCTGGGTGGATGGAAAAAGGAAAGGAGATTCAGCGGTGCAGCGACGAACCGCCGCAGATGGCGACGTCCTGCCCCGTGATGGCCGCCGCCGGCGGCGAAAGAAGAAAGCCCACGAGCGCCGCGATTTCCTCCGGCTGGATCAGCCGTCCGATGGGCGGCATGCGCGGCGCGCTGCCGGCGCGTGCCGGGTCCTGCAGCATCGAGGTCTGCGTCGCGCCGGGCGACACCACGTTGACGGTCACGCCCTGCGCCGCGACCTCCGCCGCCCAGCTGCGCGCCAGCGCGATCAGCGCGGCCTTGGTCGCTGCGTACTGGCCGCGGCCGGGCAGGCCCTGCGCGACGCGGCTGCCGACGAACACGACGCGGCCCTTGCCGCGCGCTGCCATCGCGGGCACCAGCGCATCGGCCAGCCGCGTGGCCGCATCCACGTGCAGCCGCCACATGAGCTCGCCGCCCGCGTGGTCGAGCGAGCCCAGCGGGCCGACACGCAGCACGCCGGCCGCATGCACCAGCGCATCGGCGTCCTGGAGCGCAGAGGCCGCACGCGCGATGGCATCGGCATCGCTCAGGTCGACGGCCACGTGCGCGAAGCGCCCGTGAGACAGCGTCGGCCCGGCGAGGTCGAGCCCGCTCACGCGCCAGCCCGCCTCCAGCAGATGCGACGCGATGGCCCGGCCGATGCCGCCGCTGCTGCCCGTCACCACCGCATGCGGCGCTGTCGCGGCTTCATTCGACATGGATGTTGCCCTCCACGATGATCTTCTTCGAGCGCGCCATGTCCTCGGCCTGGAACTTCGCGAACTCCTCGACGCTGCCCGGCGTCAGCAGCAGGCCCTGCGCACCCAGCGTCTCGCGCATGTCGGTGCCCAGTGCCTTGTTGACCTCGGCGTTCAGCCGCTGCGTGATGGCCGCGGGCAGCTTGGCCGGCCCCCACAGGCCGTACCAGCTGTAGAACTCGTAGCCCGGAATGCTCTCGCCCACGGTGGGCACGTTCGGCAGGCTGGTGGCGCGCGTGGCCGAGGTCACGGCAATCACCTTCACCATGCCGCTCTTGTGGTACTGCAGCGAGCCGAGGATGGGGTCGATGAAACCGTCGATCTGCCCGCCGATCAGGTCCTGGAAGGCGGGCGCCGTGCCCTTGTACGGCACGATCAGGTAGTCGAGCCCGCCGCCCGCGCGCTTGAGCAGCTCGGTCGACAGGTGGCCCGCCGATCCGATGGAGCCCACCGCGAAGGTCATCTTGCCGGGGTGCGCCTTGGCGTACGCGATGAGCGACTTCACGTCCGTCACCGGCAGGTTCTTGTTGACCGCCACCGACAGCGGCGCCTTGGCCACCAGCGCCACCGGGGTGAAGTCGCGCGTCACCTCGTAGGGCACGGCCTTCATCGTCATCGGCGCGGTGGTGAAGGTCGATGCGTTGAACAGCAGCGTGTAGCCGTCGGCCGGAGCCTTCGACACCACGTCGGCGCCGATGATGCCGTTGCCGCCGGCGCGGTTCTCCACGATGAAGGTCTGGCCCGTCTGCTCGCCGAGCTTCTGCGCCAGCAGGCGGCCGATGGTGTCCAGCGTGCCGCCCGGCGGAAACGGAATCACCATGCGCACCGGGCGGCTCGGCCAGGTCTGTGCGAGGCCGGCGGTGGACGCCGCGGCCAGCGCGAGGGCGGCCAGCGTGGCCCGCAGGAAATGGTTGCGTTGCATGTCTCTTGTCTCCTTGTGGTTCTTCGTCGGGGCATCGCGGATGTCGCGGCCCCGTGGGCTCAGCGCTTCGACAGCCCGGCCTGCTCGACGGCCGCGCGCAGCGCATCCATCTCGCGCGCGTTCGGCGCTTCGGTCGGCGGGCGCACGGTGGCGTTGTCGAGCACGCCCGCCAGGAACATGCCGCCCTTCATGCGCGCATGCGCCTCACCGGTCGGTTCGCCGCCGCCATACACCGCGTCTTTGAGCGGCGTGATGAGCGCCTGCACCGCCATCGCCTTCTTCAGGTCGCCGGCCTTCACCGCGTTCCACAGGTCGATGATCAATTGCGGAATGAAGGTCGCGAAGCCGACCAGCGCGCCGTCCACGCCCTGCACCATCGAGGCCAGCAGGTATTCGTCGTGGCAGGTCAGGATGGCCTTCGAAGCATCGGCTTCGCGGATCGCCTGGATGTCACGGGCGTACTTGTTCATGTCGCGCTGGCCCACCTTGAAGGCCTGCAGGTAGGGCAGGCGCGCCAGCTCGGCCAGCAGCTGCGACGAATAAGACGCGCGCGTCCACGCCGGGTACACGTGGCAGACCAGGTCCAGCTCCGGCGCGGCGCGGTGGATGGCCTCGAAGTACTGCAGCGCATGCCCGGGCGTGAAGCCGAAGCGCAGCCAGTGGTGCGGCGGCATCACGTCCAGCGCCACCGCGCCGGCGGCCTGCGCGGCGCGGGCGTGCTCGGCGGCCTCGGCCAGGCCCTCGCACACGATCGAAGAAATCACCGGCATGCGGCCGCGCAGTTCGTCGGCCACGATGCGCGTCACCTCGGCGCGCTCCGAAGGCGTGAGCGAGAACACCTCGCCGGTGTGGCCGTTGGTCATGATCGCCACCACGCCGTCATGGCCGGCGAGCCACGAGGCCAGCTTGCGCAGCGCCGGCTCGTCGATGCGGTGGTCGGCCGTGAAGGGGCAGGAAATGGCGGGAATGATCCCGCGATAATTCGCGATGGAAGGCATGCTGTGTCTCCGTTGTGGTTCAAGGTGCAGGAATGGGTGCATCTTTTGCCGGCGGAGGGCGGGCCGTCCAATACTCGAATCGCATACAACTATTCAACCGCGCTGCGCATGGGCCCTGGCAACCGACCGCTCGACCTGGAATGGCTGGAAGATTTCCTGGCCCTGGCCGAGTCCGGCAATTTCTCGCGTGCCGCGCAGGCGCGCTCCATCGCGCAGCCGGCGTTCAGCCGCCACATCCGTTCACTGGAAGAGTGGGTGGGCGTCGACCTGTTCGACCGCAGCGCGCACCCCACGGCGCTCACGGCGGCGGGCAAGCGTTTCCAGCCGCTGCTGCGGGAGGTGCTGGCCGATCTCGAGGCCGCCCGCATCAAGGCCCGCGCCGCGCACGACCTGGACGCGGCCAGCCTGAGCTTTGCCGCCACGCATGTGCTGTCGCTCACCTTCTTTCCGCGCTGGCTCGCCGGCGTGGAGTCGCGCCTGAGCATGGGGCCCATCCAGACCATCTCCGACAGCTCGTACGCCTGCGAAGACCTGATGCTGCAGCGCCGCGTGCAGTTCGTGCTGTGCCACGGGCACCCGGGCGCGCCGGGGCGGCTCGACGACACCGGCTACCCGGTTCAACGACTGAGCGAAGACGTGCTGCTGCCCGTGAGCGCGCCCGGTGCGAACGGCGCGCCGCTGCACGCGCTGGACGCAGGCCAATCGCCTTCGGTGCTGGCCTACAGCGATGCTTCGGGGCTGGGCCGGATCATGCGGGCCATGCAGGACAGCGAGTTCGGCAAGGACTTCGCCGCGTCGCTGTCGATCGTCTTCACGGCCCACCATGCCGCGCTGCTGCGCACCATGGCACTCGAAGGCCGCGGCCTTGCATGGCTGCCGATGAGCCTGGTGGCCGACGACCTGCGCAGCGGCACGCTGGCCGATGCCGGCGCGGGCGGCTGGCGCGTGCCGGTGGACATCCGGCTGTATCGCCAGCAGGCGCACATGGCGCCGGTGGCCGAGGCGCTGTGGGCGCTGGTCAGCGAAGGCGCATCAGGCGCCTGACCGCTTCAGTTGGCGCAGCGAGCCTCGAGCGCATCGAGGAAGGAGCGGTCCCAGCGGCCTTCCTTCATCGCCTGGATCGTGCGCGCTTCCGTCTCCAGGTGCGCGCGGGCCTTCTCGATCAGCAACTCGGCCTCGTCGGGCGAGAAGGCCAGCAGGCCGTCCTGGTCGCCCACCACGATGTCGCCCGGGTTCACCACCATGCCGCCGACCGACACCGGCACGTTGATCTCACCTGGGCCGTCTTTGTAAGGGCCGCGATGGTTCACGCCGCGCGCGTACACCGGGTAGTCGCGCTCGCGGATCTCGGCCACGTCGCGGATGGCGCCGTCGAGCACCAGGCCCGCGGTGCCGATGGTCGCGGTATAGAACGACAGGATGCCGCCGATGACTGCGTTGGTGATGTCGCCGCCCGCGTCGATCACCAGCACGTCACCGGGCCGGCAGAACTCGAAGGCGCGCATGGGCGTGAGGTTGTCGCCGCCGCGCGTCTTCACGGTCACGGCCGTGCCCGCCATGGTCTTGTGGCCAGGGCGGTGGTACGGCTGCAGGCCGACGCTGCCGATGTTGCGGTGCAAGTTGTCGCTGAGCGCGGCCACCGGAATCTCTTGCAGCGCGGCCAGGATGGCCGGCGCCACTTGCGGGGCCGACGGGTTCTTGCGGATGGCTTTGTAGGGCATGACTGGTCCTCGTGAGTTCTTCGGCACGCTTCAGCGCAGCGCGGCCACGGCACGCGCGATGCGCTTGCAGCCTTCTTCCAGCGTCTCTATCGACGTGGCAATGGAAAGACGGAAGTAGGGCGACAGGCCGTACGCGGTGCCCGCGACCACGGCAACGCCTTCGCTTTCGAGCAGGTACATCACCACGTCGCCGTCTTCGTCCAGGCGCTTGCCTTCGGGCGTGGTCTTGCCGATGAGGCCGCCGCAGTTGATGTACAGGTAGAAGGCGCCGGGCGGCGTGGCGCAGCCGAGGCCGGGAATGTCGTTGACGAGCGCCAGCGTGCGGTCGCGCCGCTGCCTGTACACGGCCACGCTCTCGGCCACGAAGCCCTGGTCGCCGTTCAGCGCGGCGGCGGCCGCGGCCTGGCTCACCGAGCAGCAGTTGCCGGAGGACTGCGACAGCAGCGTGTCCAGCGCCTTGATCAGGTCCACGGGCCCGGCCGCATAGCCGATGCGCCAGCCGGTCATCGCATAGGTCTTGGAGACGCCGTTCACGATCAGCGTGCGATCGCGCAGCGCCGGTGCCACCCCGAGGATGTGCGGCAGCGGCTCGCCGCCGAAGCGGATGTGCTCGTAGATCTCGTCGGTCATCACCATCACGTGCGGATGGCGTTCGAGCACTTCGGCCAGCGCGCGGTATTCGGCGGCGGTGTAGCTCGCGCCGGTCGGGTTGCTCGGCGAATTGATCAGCAGCCAGCGCGTGCGCGGTGTGATGGCCGCCTCGAGCTGGGCCGGCGTCAGCTTGAAGCCGTTCGCCTCGGGGCATGCCACGGTGACGGGCGTGCCCTCGCAGGCCAGCACCATGTCGGGGTAGGACACCCAGTAGGGCGCGGGAATGATCACCTCGTCGCCCGGCTCCAGCGTGATCGCGAAGGCGTTGTAGATGGCGCTCTTGGCGCCGCTGGTGGCGATGATCTCGTTCATCGCGTAGCGCAGGCCGTTCTCGCGCTCCAGCTTGGCGACGATGGCTTCGCGCAGCTCCACCGTGCCCGCCATCAGCGTGTAGCGCGTGGCGCCGCGCTCGATGGCCGCGGCCGCGGCCTGGCGGATGTGCGCCGGCGTGTCGAAGTCGGGCTCGCCCACCACGAGGTTGACGATCGACTTGCCCTGCCTGCGCAGTTCGTTGGCGCGGTCGGCGGCCGAGGTGCTGGGCGAGGGCTTGATGCGCCGCACGCGGGCGGCAATGCGGGAAGTAGTGGCTTGCATGGACCGAACGGTACGCACATCGACCCCGCGAGGCCAAGACGAGATTGCACTGGTCGTATAGGCGCAGCTTATGACTCATGGTGAGCCCCGATATCCGCCGCGCGACCGCGATGCTAGGCTTGGCTTTTGCTTGGGGACAAGGCGTGAACCTGCGACGCCTCAAATATTTCGTGAAGATCGTGGACATCGGCAGCCTGACACAGGCGGCCGAGGTCCTTTTCATCGCCCAGCCCGCGCTGAGCCAGCAACTGGCCACGCTCGAAGGCGAGGTGCGCCAGCAGTTGCTCGTGCGCACCAAGCGCGGCGTGACGCCCACCGAAGCCGGCAAGGTGCTGTACCGCCACGCGCAGATCATCCTGCGCCAGTGCGAGCAGGCCCGCGTCGACATGGAGGCCGCGGGCGAAGGGCTCTCCGGCCAGGTTTCCGTGGGGCTCGCGCCCGGCACCGCCGCCTCGGCGCTCTCGCTGCCGCTGCTGCGCACGGTGCGCGCGCGGCACCCGGGCATCCTGCTCTACCTGAACGAGAACTACGGCACCACGCTCAGCGAACTCATCATGAACGGCCGCATGGACCTGGCCGTGCTGTATGGCGACAAGGCCATCCACGGGCTCACCTTCCTGCCGCTGCTCAAGGAGCCGCTGTTCCTGGTCGGCCCGGCATCCATGCCGGCGCCCTCGCAGCCGGTGAAGCTGGCAGACCTGCGCGACATCGAGCTCTTCCTGCCGCGCCCCTACAACGTGGTGCGCAAGCTGGTGGATGCGGCCTTCGTGCGCGCGGGCATGGTGCCTCGCGTGGTGGCGGAGATCGAATCCGCCTTCACCCTCACGGCGGCCATTGCCGACGGGCTGGGCGCGACCATCCTGCCGGCGTCGATGGCGCGCGAGGTGGTCGCGAGCTGCGGCGCCTGGCAATTCCCCATCGTCGACCCTGTCATCGAGGCGCCGCTGGCGCTGTGCCAATCCGACCACCTGCCGCTGTCGGAGCCCGCGCAGGCGGTGAAGGACATCCTGCTCGAACTCGTGGCCGACCTGGCCAACACCGTCGCGTCGACGCCCGAACCCGGGATCGCCGCGCTGTCCTGAGCCGGGCGTCATAAGGCGCCCTTATCCCGGCACAGCCATTCCGTCTTTGGCTTCAGGCGCGCGGACCGTTACCTTTCATGCATGCCGTCACGCGTTCGCGGAACGCGTCGGCCACCACAGCCATCGGCATGAAGCAGGAACAGATCAAGACGCTCATCGACGCTTTGGCCGCATCGGACCTGGCGGAACTGGAGTACAGCGAGAACGGCAGCACGCTGCGGCTGGTGAAGCTGGCCGCGCTGGGGGGCGCATCCGCCGCACCCGCTGCACGAAGCCCTTCCGGCATACGAAAGGCGCCGCGCCAGGCGCCGGAAGAAACCACTGCTCCGGCTGTTGCCAGTGCCGAGTGCCTCGCGCCGCTGTTCGGCGTGGTGCACCTTCAGCCCGCGCCCGGCGAGCCGCCTTTCGTGCAGCCGTCCCAGGCCGTGGAAGCCGGCCAGCTTCTGTGCGTGATCGAGGCGATGAAGATGTTCAACGAGGTACGCTCCGACCGCACGGGCACCGTGCGGCAGGTGCTCGTGCAATCGGGCCAGGAAGTGGAAGCAGGACAGCCCCTGTTCCGCTTCGACTGAGGAGGCCCGCGCCATGTTCGACACCGTGCTTATTGCCAACCGGGGCGAGATCGCCCTGCGCATCCAGCGTGCCTGCCGCGGCCTGGGCCTGCGCACGGTGGCCGTGCATTCCGAGGCGGACCGCGACGCCATGTACGTCGCGCAGGCCGACCAGGCGCTGTGCATCGGGCCTGCCGCGCCGGGCCTGAGCTACCTGAACCAGTCCGCCATCCTGTTCGCCGCCGAGGTGAGCGGCGCGCAGGCGATCCATCCCGGCTACGGCTTTCTCTCGGAGAACGCGGGCTTCGCGGATCGTGTGGCGCAGGCCGGCCTCGTGTTCGTCGGGCCCAGCGCCGCGTGCATTCGCACCATGGGCGACAAGGTCTCGGCCAAGCGCGCGATGCGCAAGGCCGGCGTGCCCTGCGTGCCCGGCCCCGACGAGCCGCTGCCGGACGACCCGGCCGCCGTGCTGGCCCTGGCGCGGGACATCGGCTATCCGGTGATCGTGAAGGCGGCAGGCGGCGGCGGCGGGCGCGGCATGCGCGTGGTGCACGAAGAAGCCGCGCTGCTCGACGCCATGGCCCTCACGCGCGAGGAAGCGCGCCAAGCCTTCGGCAATCCCGAGGTCTACATCGAGAAATTCCTGCTGCATCCGCGCCATGTCGAGATCCAGGTGCTGGCCGACAGCCACGGCAACGCGGTGTGGCTGGGCAGCCGCGACTGCTCGCTGCAGCGGCGCCACCAGAAGGTGATCGAAGAGGCGCCCGCGCCCGGCATCGACGACGCGCTGATGGCCGAGGTGGGCGAGCGCTGCGCGGCCGCGTGCCGGCAGATCGGCTACTGCGGCGTGGGCACCTTCGAGTTCCTGTACGAAAAGGGCGCCTTCTATTTCATCGAGATGAACACCCGCCTGCAGGTGGAGCACCCGGTGACCGAGATGACCACCGGCATCGACATCGTGCAGCAGCAGTTGCGCATGGCGCTCGGCGAGCGCCTGTCGCTGGCGCAGGCCGACGTGCGCTGCCAGGGCCACGCCATCGAGTGCCGCATCAACGCCGAGAACCCCGACACCTTCGCGCCCGCGCCGGGCCGCATCACCGGCTGGCAGGTGCCGGGCGGCTTCGGCGTGCGCGTCGATTCGCACGCGGGCGCCGGCTACCGCGTGCCTCCGTACTACGACTCCATGATCGCCAAGCTCATCGTGCACGGACATACCCGCGCCGACGCGCTGGAACGCATGCGCCTGGCGCTGGCCGAGACGCGCGTGGAAGGCATCGACACCAACGTGCCGTTGCACCGCGCGCTCGTGCAGGACGACGGCTTTGCCGCCGGCGGCGTGGACATCCATCACCTCGAACGCTGGCTGCAGCGAAGGAGCGCGGCGTGAGCCCACAGGCATCCCGTACCGAACCGTCCATCAGCCTCCTGGGCACCACGGCGCTGCTGTTCGAAGCGCCCGGCGACATGGACCTGCCTTCGCAGCAGCGCATCTGGGCGCTGGCGCACGAAGCCGACAGCTGGCCCGAAGTGCGCGAGGCCGTACCCGGCATGAACAACCTGATGCTCACCTTCACGCGCGCGCCGCGCCATCTCGATGCGCTGTGCGAGCGCCTGTGCGACGCCTGGCGCGCGGCCACCGCCGTGCCGCGCGAAGGCCGCGTGGTGGAGCTCCCCGTGGTCTACGGCGGCGAGGGCGGCCCGCACATGGCCGACGTGGTCGCGCACACCGGCCTGAGCATCGAGGCCATCGTCGAGCTGCACAGCGCGCCGCTCTATCCGGTGTACGCGCTCGGCAGCCATCCCGGCTATTGCTACCTGGGCGGCATGGACCCGCGCATCGCCACGCCGCGGCGCAAGGTGCCGGTGCTGAGCATTCCGGGCGGTGCGGTGTCGATCGGCGGCGCGCAGACGGGCGTGTCGGCATCGGCCGGCCCCAGCGGCTGGAACACCATCGGCAGCACGTCGATGGTGTTCTTCGACCCCGCGCAAGACCCGCCCGCCATGCTGCAGCCGGGCGACATGATCCGCTTCCGCGTGGAGGGCATCGTCCGATGATCGAAATCCTTTCCTCCGCCGCGCTCGCCACCGTGCAGGACCTGGGCCGCACCGGCAGCCTGCGCTGGGGCGTGGGCACTTCCGGCGCCATGGACAACCTGGCGCTTGCCGCCGGCAACCTGCTGCTGGGCAATGCGCTGGGCGCGGCAGCCGTCGAGGTGCCGGTGTTTCCGTTCAAGGTGCGTTTCGGCGAGGACTGCGCCTTCGCGCTCACCGGCGCCGACTGCGCCGCCAGGCTCGACGACCAGCCCCTGTTGCCCTGGTGGGTGCACCAGGCACGCGCCGGCCAGGTGCTGACGCTCGGCCTGCCGCAAGGCGGCGCGCAGCGCGGCAGCCGCGCCATGCTGTGCGTGGCCGGCGGCATCGACGTGCCCGAGGTGCTGGGCTCGCGCAGCACCCAGTTGCGCGGCGCATTCGGCGGACACGAAGGGCGCGCGCTGCAACGCGGCGACGTGCTCCGCGCCGCCGGAGCCGCCACCGCCTGCCGCACCGGTTTCGGCCTCGTGCCGCCCGCGCTCGCATTGCCGCTGGCGCGCGACGGCGTGGCCGCCGTGCGCGTGCTGCCCGCGGCCGAGTACATGGCCTTCGAGCCGGCGTCGCGAGACGCCTTCTGGTCCGGCGAATGGAAGATCACGCCGCAGAGCGACCGCTACGGCTACCGCCTCGAAGGCGAGCCGCTGCGCCCCATCGCCCCCATGGAGCTGCGCTCCCACGGCATCGTGCCCGGCGTCATCCAGGTACCGCACAGCGGCCAACCCATCATCCAGATGCGCGACGCCCAACCCTCCGGCGGCTACCCCAAGTTGGGCACCGTGATCGAGGCCGACATGTGGCGCCTCGGCCAGGCACCCATCGGCAGCCGCATGCGCTTCATCGAAACCACCTGGGACGAGGCGCTGGCCGCGCTCGACGAAGTGCGTGCGTGGCTCGACAAGGTGGCGCGTATGGTGGCTCTTCATCGGGGGGCGCCTCGTGTTTGAGTCCTTTTCTTCGGGGCCCGATCACGCCGACGGGGTACCTTGCTCCGCGAATGTCCCCCGCCCTTCGGGCTCCTCCTTTATTTCGCTGCGCAAGGCACCCCATCGTCGTGATCGTTGGACAGAGCGCCGGTTGATCGGCCGAGCACCAGCAGCGTGCCCACTGCACAGGGCGTCGGGTGCTCCCCGCAGCGAAATAAAGGAGGAGGCCGCAGGCCGGGGGACATTCGCGGAGGGGAGTACCCGGCGGCCTGTGCACCACCCCGAACAAGAGAACCAAAAAGCGAAAGCCTGAAAAATGCAGGACACAGCACTGCGCTCCCCCCAGCTGGCCGCCTGGTTGGCCAACACCGACATCGGCCTGCTCGAACTGCGCACGCCAAACGGCACCTTGCGCCTTGGCCGGCAGGGCGACGCAATCATCGAACTGCCCGCTGAAGAAGCCGAGCCCGAACTGCTGTCGATCCGTGCCCCTTCGCTCGGCGTATTCCTGCAAAGCCATCCACTGGCTGCCGTACCGCTGGTCCGCATCGGCCAGCGTGTCGAAGCCGGCCAGACCATCGGCCTGCTGAAGATCGGCCCGCTGCTGCTGCCCGTGACCGCGCCGCAAGCCGGCATCGTCGACAGCATCCACATGGCCGACGGCCTCGCAGTCGGCTATGGCGCCCAACTGTTCGACCTGCACCCCCTCTGACGATCGAGACAAGGATTCACGATGGACATCGACCTGAACGCAGACCTCGGCGAAGGCTTCGGCCCCTGGCGCATGGGCGAGGACGAAGCCCTGCTCGAGATCGTTTCTTCCGCCAACATCGCCTGCGGCTTCCACGCGGGCGATCCCGTCATCATGGACCGCACCGTGCGCATGGCGCGCCAGCGCGGTGTCGACGTCGGCGCGCACGTGGGCTTTCCAGACCTCATGGGCTTCGGCCGCCGGCAGATGCAGATCGAGACCAGGGAACTGGTGGCGTACGTGCTCTACCAGCTCAGCGCGCTCGAAGGCATGGCGCGCACGGCGGGCCACCGCATGACGCACATGAGCTTTCACGGCGCGCTCGGCAACATGGCCGCGGCCGACGCCGCGCTGGCCGAACCGCTGGTGCGCGCCGTGGCCGATTTCGATCCCTCGCTCACCGTCAGCACCTCCGCCAGCCGCGCCATCGAAGACGCTGCCGAACGCTGCGGCCTGCGCGTGCGCACCACCTTCCTGGCCGACCGCGCCTGCGGCGACGACGGCCTGCTGGTGCCGCGCAAGCTGCCCGGCGCGGTCATCCACGAGCGCGACGCGGTGCTGGCGCGCGTGCGGCAGCTGCTGGAAGAAGGCACCGTTACCAGCAGCAGCGGCAAGAAGATTCCCATGCGCGTGCATTCCATCCTGCTGCACGGCGACACGCCCGGTGCCGTCGACCTGGCCCGCGCCGTGCGTGGCGTGGTGGAGCAGGCGGGGCGCGTGGTGCCCATCTCCCGGCAAACAAGCTGATGCACCGGGGCACGAACATGGTGCTAACCCTTAGTCATATGCACGGATCGCGGGCGACATAAGGGGGGCTTATCGCTCCACAGCCAATCCGTCTTGGCGTCGCCCGCGGGCGCTGGCTACAGTGAATTCCAAGGCAGCCATCTGCCGCTCAACGAAAGAACCCGACATGCCTTTTTCCGACTACAAGACCGCGCTGGTGACGGGAGCCTCATCTGGCATCGGCGCCGCCGTCGTCGAACGCCTCAGCAAGGAAGGCCTGAAGGTCCATGCGCTGGCGCGCAGCGCCGACAAGCTGGCCGACCTGGCCGCGCGCACCGGCTGCATTCCGCACGCCATCGACGTGAGCGACCTCGCCGGCATCACCCGGCTCGCGAAGGAAGTCGAGTTCGACGTGCTGGTCAACAACGCCGGTGTCGACCGCCCCGGTTCCATCCTCAAGGCCGACGCCGAAGGCATCGACCTGCTGGTGGACGTGAACCTGCGCGCCGTGCTGCACCTGTGCCGGCTCGTCGTGCCCGGCATGGCGGCGCGCGATCGCGGCCATGTGGTCAACATCAGCTCCATTGCGGCGGCCTACAACTTCGGCGGCAACAGCACCTACCACGCGACCAAGGCCGCGGTGAGCATGCTGTCGCGCCAGTTGCGCATCGACTGCTTCGGCAAGCGCGTGCGCGTCACCGAGATCTGCCCCGGGCGCGTGGCCACCGACATCTTCGCGCACGTGCACGGCGACTCCGAAGACACCTACAAGCGCTTCGTCGAGGGCTTCGAACTGCCGCAGGCCGAAGACATCGCCAACGGCATCGCCTTTGCGATTGCCGCGCCCATCGCGGTGAACGTGGGCCACATGGAAATCACGCCCACGCTGCAGGTGCCGGGCGGCCTGTCGACCACGCGGCCGGAAACCCCGCGCGACTGAGCCACCGGCCGATGCACGCCAAGCAACAAGGGAACAGCGCATGAAGGACTTCGACCTGCTGGCGATCCTGCTGAAGCCGGAGTTCGGCGCCATGCTGCTGCACGGCCTGCTGGAGACGCTGAAGATCGCGGCCGGCTCCTGGCTGCTGGCCATGGCCATGGCCGTGGTGCTGCTGGTGGTGAGGCTCACGCCCAGCCGCATCGCCGAGCGCGTGGTGGCCGGCTACGTCTCCTACCACCGCAACGTGCCCACGCTGGTGCAGCTCATGTTCTGGTACTTCGGCATCTTCAGCCTGCTGCCAGATGCGCTGCAGGGATGGCTGTCGGTCAACAACGCCGAGAGGTGGCTGTCCATCGTCGCGCTCGGGCTGTGCCAGGCCGCCTACTTCAGCGAGGACATGCGCTCGGGCCTGCGCGCCATTCCGGCCGGACAGGCCGAGGCCGCGCGTGCGCTGGGCCACGGCTACATCGGCTCCATGCGCTTCGTGATGCTGCCGCAGGCCATCCGCAACGCGGTGCCGGCGCTGGTGAACCACAGCGTGTCGCTCTTCAAGAACAGCAGCCTGGCCATGGCCATCGGCGTGGCCGAGCTCACGCACGCGGTGAAGGAAATCGAGAGCCAGAGCTTTCGCACCTTCGAGGCCTACAGCGTGGCCACCGTGCTGTACCTGGTGTGCTCGCTGCTCATCATGGCCGTGGGCGGCTGGCTGTCGCGGCGCTACCGCATCGTCGGTGCAAGGTAACCGAGGCAAGCGATGTACAGCGTCTACGAAATCCTTCGCGACAACTGGCTGCTGCTGCTGGTGGGCCAGTACCCCAGCGGCCCGCTCGGCGGCATCGTCGCCACCCTGATTCTTTCGGTGCTGGGCATCGTGCTGGCCTTTCCGCTGTCGGTGCTGCTGGCGCTGGCGCGGCTGTCGCCCTGGCGGCTGCTGCGCTGGCCCGCCACCGTGCTGGTGTACGTGGTGCGCGGCGTGCCGCTGCTCATGGTGATCCTGTGGGTGTACTTTCTGGTGCCGATCCTCATCGGGCGCGAGGTGTCGGGCTTCACCACCATGCTGTGCACGCTGGTGATCTACGAAGGCGCCTACCTGTCGGAGGTGGTGCGCGCCGGCATCCTCTCGCTGCCCAAGGGGCAGAGCGAGGCGGCGCGCGCGCTCGGCCACAGCCACCTGGGCACCATGTGGTTCGTGATCCTGCCGCAGGCGCTCTACAACATGCTGCCCAGCATGCTGAGCCAGTTCATCTCCACCATCAAGGAGACCACGCTGGGCTACGTGATCAACGTGCAGGAACTCACCTTCGCGGCCAACCAGATCAACAACCAGCTGCTGACCAAGCCGTTCCAGGTGTTCTTCATCCTGGCGCTGACGTATTACGTGGTGTGCTTCAGCCTCACGCAACTGGCGCAATGGCTGGAGCGGCGCATCGCGCACAAGCGGCTCGGCGCGGTGCCGGTGAAGGCCGCCGAAGGCGAGGTGCCGCTTCCGGCCCCCGTGGCGACGCAACCATGACCGCGCCCGTTCCACACCCCGCAGGGCGGCCCGCGGCCGCCAAGGACGACACCATGATCCTGTTTTCCGAAATCAACAAGTGGTACGGCGACTACCAGGCGCTGGCCGACATCAATGCCGAGGTGAAGAAGGGCGAGGTCGTGGTGGTCTGCGGGCCATCCGGCTCCGGCAAGTCCACGCTGATCCGCACGGTGAACCGGCTGGAAGAAGTGAAGTCGGGCCAGTTGCTGTTCGACGGCCAGGACATCCACGCGCCCATGCGCAGCGCGGCGCTGAACAGGCTGCGCAGCCGCATCGGCTTCGTGTTCCAGAGCTTCAACCTGTTCCCGCACCTGTCGGTGCTGGAGAACATCATGCTCTCGCCGATGCGGGTGCTCGGCGTGAAGCGTGCCGATGCGAAGACCAAGGCCGGGCAGCTGCTGGAGCGCGTCGGGCTGTCGAGCAAGGCGGGCGCCTACCCGGCGCAGCTGTCTGGCGGCCAGCAGCAGCGCGTGGCCATTGCCCGCGCGCTGGCGATGGAGCCGCCGGCCATGCTGTTCGACGAGCCCACCAGCGCGCTCGACCCCGAGATGGTCGGCGAGGTGCTGTCGGTGATGCGCGGGCTTGCCAATGACGGCATGACCATGATGTGCGTCACCCACGAGATGAATTTCGCCCGCGAGGTGGCCGACCGCATCTGGTTCATGGACGCGGGCCGCATCCTGGAGAAGGCCGACCCCGAGACCTTCTTTCGCAGTCCGCAGCATCCGCGCGCGCAGCGCTTCCTGTCGGATTTGCGCGCGCACTGAGTCCAGTACCCGTCGTTCCCTTTTTCGCAATCTCCCAGGAGCCCACCATGTCGAACAAGACCGTCTTCCGCCTCGCCGTTCTCGGCACCTGTCTCAGCGCGGCCTCGCTGCTCGCGCACGCCGACCAGTGGAGCGACATCAGCCAGCGCAAGGAGCTCAAGTGCGGCACCTTCGCAGACGTGCCCCCGTTCGCGGCACCGGACCCCAAGACGCGCGAGATGGTGGGCCACGACGTCGACCTGTGCAATGCCCTGGCCAAGGAACTGGGCCTCACCGCCAAGGTCACGCCGCTGTCGGTGGAAGCGCGCGTGCCCGAAGTCAAGCTCGGCCGCGTCGACGTGACCATTGCCAACCTGGCCTACACCAAGAGCCGCGGCGAGCAGATCCAGTTCAGCGACCCCTACTACGTGGCCAAGGAAATGCTGGCCGTGAAGGCCACCGACCCCGGCACGACCAAGGCCGACTTCAAGGGCAAGCGCCTGAGCTCGACCAAGGGCTCCACTTCGGAGATGTCGATCAAGATGAACGGCTCCGACCCGGTCACCTTCCAGGACACGGGCTCGGCCTTCATGGCGGTGCAGCAGAACAAGTCGGTCGGCATGGTGGCCAACACCATGACCATCACCAAGCTGGTCAACCAGTCGAAGACCGAAGGTGTGGCGCTGAAGATGATCAAGGACCCGATGGTTTTGCAGCCCATCGGCATCGGCATGAAGAAGGACGAGCCGGCGCTGCTGGCCAAGGTGAATGGCGCGCTCTATGCGCTGGAGAAGTCGGGCGAGCTCGACCGCATCTGGGCCAAGTGGCTCGGGCCGAACACCGAATACAAGATGGTGCGCGAAGAAAAGGTCACGCCGCTGGCTGACCTGAAGTTCGAGCTGCTGCCTTGATCTTTTTAGCGGGTTGTGTTGTTCGGGGCGCGGTCGTTCGGCTTGGCTGTTGATCGGCCGGCGCGAGAGGGGCGCCCGGTGTGCACAGGGCACCGGGTACTCCCCTCCGCGAATGTCCCCCGGCCTGCGGCCTCCTCCTTTATTTCGCTGCGGGGAGCACCCGGCGCCCTGTGCACGATGAGTTCGGCTGTGGGGTTTGGGGTTCAGCCGGCGCGTCGCGTCGCGTTTTCTCGCTCAGCTGGAACAGCTCTCCAGCCTTGCGGGAAAGGTCAGCCGCAAGCCATAGCAGGTTGTCCAACCGCCCAGGCCCATCTCCGCTGCACCAGTCGATGTCTTCACCGTGGCAGACCCACAGGAGAGCTTCGAGTTGAGAGAGGGTGTTTTCAAGAAGATCCGCCGGGTCTTGGGCGCTGTCTTCGGAAGCTACCGGCGTAGTTGGCCGGGCTATAGTCTTGGTAGCCATTTTTGTGCGGTCCTTCTAGGGTGTTGCACGAACTTGGTTAGACGGCCGGGGTGCTCGAACACCCCGGCCGTCGCCTTTGATACCTCGCATCTGCATCGCTGCTTTCGCACCGACGACCTGCCGCGAGGCAAGCAGCCTTCAAACATCTGGGTGGTGGGTGTGTTGCTTCCCTTGTGGGGCATGGAGTGACAGGGGCATTCACTCTAGAGAAGAACTCCGCGAATCAGCCGACACGCGCGGCATGAAGTCCCGCAGAGCGCCAACAAATCGACCAAAACAGCGACGGCGCTCGTTGTGCGCAGGGCGTCGGGTGCTCCCCGCAGCGAAATAAAGGAGGAGGCCGCAGGCCGGGGGACATTCGCGGAGGGGAGTACCCGGCGGCCTGTGCACGTGCCCTGAACAAGACCCTGAATAAGACCCTCAGTCGTAGTTCGTAAACCGGCTAGGCTGCTGCGTAGACTGGTTCAGCGGCTGATACCCCTGGATGTTCTGCAGCAGCGTGCTCGTCGGATTCGAGCCGATGTTGCCGAAGCCATTGAACTGGATCTGGAACATCAGCCGCGTATCGGGCGTCGTGCGCCCCGTCACCAGCCGCTCGAGCACGATGCGCCCCACCCAACAGCAGGCGTTGTACTCCGCGCCCACCAGGCTGTCCGACAACGCACGGTCGTGCAGGCTGTAGCTCAACCGGCCCACCGCATACCAGCGCCCCGGGTCCGTTGCCGACTTGCCCCCCATCAGCCCGCCCGTCAGGTCGCTCAGCGGCCACTGCCAGTTGAAGTCGACCGTCTTCGTGCCATCGTTCGCCGTCGCGGTGCTGTCCGCCTGGTAGCGGAAGGCCGCCGTGAGCGTGTGGTACTGCGCCGGCGTGTAGCGCAGCGTGAGCGCGTCGCGCGTCGACTTGCCCGTGTCCATGTTGTATTGCGCCAGGCCGTCGATGCTCCACTTCGGGTTCCAGTGCACCTGCCCGCCGAAGATGAAGTCGCCCGAATGATCGGTCACGGCGGTGCCGCCCGGCAGCGTGACGTTCTGGTCGCTGAAGCGAAAGCGCTGCGCAATGCCGAAGCGTGCCGACTCCGCGCCGGTGACAGGGTCGATCAGCCGCGTGGTCACGCCGGTGGTGAGCGTGTTGGTGTCCGACACGCGGTCGTTGCCCGAGAACGCGTTCTCGGTATAGAGCGTGGCAAAGCTGATGTCGTTGGCGGCCGTGTCGTACACAGGCAGCTGGCTCTGGTCGCGGTAGGGCGTGTGCACGTAGAAGGCGCGGGGCTCGAGCGTCTGGCGCCAGGCGCTGCCGAAGAGGCTGGCGTCGCGCTCGAACACCAGGCCGCTGTCCAGGCTCACCGTCGGCACCACGCCGGTGATGCTGGTGCGGCCATCGGCCAGCGGCGATGCGAGCTGGTAGGAGGCCGTGTGCAGCAGCAGCTTCGGGATCACGTAGCCGCCCGGCGTGACCCATGGCCGGCTGATCTGCAGGTTGCCCACCACGCGCTCGCCGTCGGGCTGCTTGATGCCGTTGAGCGTGGGCGCATAGGCCGAGTCGACCTGGAAGCGCGTGTAGTCCAGCGTGCCCGACACGTCCAGCCCGTGCCAGTCGTACTTGGTGTAGTTGGCCGTGACCTGCGGCACCCGGTTGTATGAAGGCGTGATCGGCGAGGCCGCGTACTGCAGCGTCTGGTAGGAGAGGGTGCGCGCCTGCCCGCTCCAGTCGCCCTTGGTCCAGTTGAGGTCGGCCTCGTTCGTGAGCTGGCGCGAGGTCAGCGTGGGCGTGTGCGAGAAGTCGCGCCAGTAGTCGTCGTCGCTCACGCGGTTGATGTTGAACGAGGTGCTGAGCGAATCGAGTCCGAAGGGCTTGGGGTCCAGCTTCTGGTTGTGGCTTGCCCACAGGCCCCACCGGTTGCGGTCGCGCAGGCTGTCGGAAGGCATCTCGTCGATGCGGATCTGGCCGCTGTAGTTCTTCTCCAGATAGCGGAACTCGGTGCCCAGGTTCACGCCGCGGTTGCTCATGATCTCGGGGTAGAGCGTGAGGTCGCGGTTGGGCGCGATGTTCCAGTAGTAGGGCTGCAGGTATTCGAAGCCGTTGGTGGTGTCGAAGCCGATCACCGGCGGCAGCAGGCCGCTCTGGCGTGCGTTGTTCAGCGGAAAGCTCACCGAAGGCAGCGAAGGCGTGGTCAGGCCCAGGAAGCTGATCTGCGCGTCGGTGGCGGTGGCCAGGTTGGCCTGGTTGTCGGTGGTCAGCGTCACTGCGCTCAGCATCCACGCGGGCACCCAGCCGGCATAGTTCTCGCGCAGGCAGGTGGTGTAGGTGGCATGCCGCGCCACCGACACGTTCGCATCCACGAAGTCGATGCGCTCGGCGTCGCCGTGCGCGCCGGTTCCCAGCAGCGTGTAGCGCACATGCTCGAAGAAGCCCTCGAAGCTCTCGACCTTCAGCTGCAGCTGCGGGCCTTCGTACACGCTGCCGGCCTGGTTCAGGCGCACGTTGCCAGTGGCCGTGGCCAGGTCGCCGGGCGGCTGGTAGGTGAGCCGGTCGGCGGTGATGCGGGTTTCGCCGCGCCGCAGCGATGCGTCGCCTTCCACCACCACCTCGAGGTCTGGCCGGCCGGAGAGGCGGTCGCCGTCGACCAGGCTCGGGCGCATGCCGCGCTCGGCCGGGGGGATGGTTTCTGCCAGTTGCGGCGTGCGCCGCAGCGTCATGGGGGCGTCGATCCAGCCTTGCTGCGTTTCCTGCGCGATGGCGCTGCGGGCGTGCAGCAGGAGCATGAGCGAAAGCGCCATCGACGGCAGCGGCCAGCCGCGCCAGCGTGATTTCATGAGCAAAGGAGCGTTCCAGGAGGACGGTGGGGTTCAGGCGTCCTGCCGGGTGCGGGATTCCCATGCGAAGCCAACGCCGTAGACCGAGCGGATCCAGTCGTGCGCCGCCGAGACGGTGGCGAGCTTCTTGCGCAGGTTCTTGATGTGCGTGTCGACCACGCGCTCGTTCACGTCCAGTGCCTCGGGGAAGGCGGCTTCCAGCAGCTTCGAGCGCGTGAGCACGCGCCCCGGCTCCTGCGACAGCGCACGCAGCAGCAGCGATTCGCGCCGCGTCAGCGGCAGGTAGTGCCCGTCGAGGATCGCGCAGCCGCGCACCGCGCCGAAGGTGATCGGCACCACCGGGCGCGCCCCGCGCTGGCGCTGCGCATAGCGGCGCAGCACCACGTGGATGCGCACCGCCACCTCGCGCGGCGAAAAAGGCTTGCACACGTAGTCGTCCGCGCCCAGCTCGAAGCCGCGCAGCCGGTCGGCCTCCTCGCCGCGCGCCGTGAGCATGATGATGGGGTGGTCGCTGCGCGCGCGGACCTTCTCCAGGATCTGCAGCCCGCTCACGTGCGGCAGCGCCACGTCGAGCAGCGTGAGTGCGGGCGGCTCGGTCAGGATGCGATGCAGCGCCACGGCGCCGTCATCGATGTGCTCGATCTCGTGGCCGGCATGGTGCAGCTCTTCGTGCAGCACCGACGCGGCGTCGCGCCCTTCCTCCACCAACAGGATCCGGCTCATCGTGTCATTGCAGATTCAGCGCGCCGGGATGCGCGGGGCGCACGTGCACGCGCGCGCTTTTTTCGCGGCCGTTCTCGCGGCTGTTGCGCATGTGGTCGTCGAGCGTCAGGTCGCCCTGCAGGCCGTCCAGCAGCCGCAGCGTGCGGTCGATCGCGGCGTCGTCGAGCAGCGGATAGCCGTGGTCGTTGTGGCCGTTGTTGCGCGCCACGCGGGCGATGTACGGCAGGTCCTGCGGCGTGATCACCGCGGTGGGCATCACGCCCTGGAGCTCGACACCCTCGCACGGCAGCAGCACGAAGTACTGCACCCGCAGGTCGGGCGGCAGCAGGTTGCGCAGGTGCGTGGTCTTGCGGCCGCACTGCCAGGCGGGGTCCTTCACCTCGCGTGCCAGCGAGTGGTCGTGCTGGCGCAGGAACCAGCGCGGCAGCGCACGCGCCGATGTCTTGCGGTAGACCACCGCGTTGCGCCAGCCCTTCACCTCGAACAGGTAAATGCCGGCCTCGCACACCAGGGTCACGTCGAAGCGGGCGGTGGGCACGGCGCTGCCTTCGTACATGGGAATGACCAGGTCCTGCCGCACGTGCAAGCGGCCGAACGCGGGCCCGAATGCACTGGTGAGCTGCTGCACGGCCAGCATGGTCGCCGTGTTGTTCGCCTGCGCGTCGTCGATGGAAAACGAGCGGCGTGCGTGCGCGTCGGATCCCGGCTGGGCATGCCCGTGGCCGGCCAGCGTGAGCAAGGGACGGGAGGGGGCTTTGTGCAAGGCAGTGGTCATGTGAGGCTCCTTCGAACTTCAAGGATTGCGCGACTCGCGGGAGTCGCGGCTTCGGCATGCGCGCATCTTTTCAAACGAATTGGGAGAAATTTGAAGGACCCATGCAAAGACTTCGCTCATTGCCTCGGCGCATGTCTGACGTACGCGCACAACACTCGGTGCGACGGAAAACGGATCTACCAATTTCCTCCGGATTTGAACGAAACCATGCGTACAGCCGGTCGATACCGAGCGGCCGCATCACACCTGAAACCGGAGAACCTGAATGAAGAAATCCCTCACGGCATTCGCTGCCCTGGCCGTCTGCGGCCTGGCCTCTGCCCAATCGTCCGTCACGCTGTTCGGTGTCGTCGACGCCGGCGTGACCTAC